>Ga0310696_10000041_pt1 | contig 235125 bp, 151 predicted proteins | sample AusTroGonzalo_MG_4_FD_203885 | JGI IMG/M metagenome (GOLD analysis project Ga0310696, IMG submission 203885) | Bovine rumen microbial communities from tropical cattle in Woodstock, Queensland, Australia - Gonzalo_02 (v2) (version 2) | ecosystem: Host-associated > Mammals > Digestive system >...
AGGTAGAAATCCATGACAACAGGAAAAGCGCTCAATGGAAAGCCGTATGCGGGAAATCCGCACGTGCGGTTTGATGAGGGGGAAGTCGCATCGGCAGAAAAGCCGAGGCGTGGGTCTCTACTCTACAGTTTGCGAGTCCCAAGCCCGAGACTTACGTCTGGACCATTCTTGCGGTGTCCGTCTTGAAAGGGAGCGGCTACACCTGGCATGGCACCGGCGAGAACAAGATGGCCATATTGAACGGCGCGAAAAACGTCGCTCTCGACATACCCGACGCCGGCTGGCACCATTACGCGTATACAAGCGACGGACAGAAGACATACTGCTACCGCGACGGGGCGTTCGTGAAAGCCGACAACGGCGGGAAGGACTTCGCGTTGACCAATTCCATCTCCGGCAAGGTCACGCATCTCTGTGGTTCGAGCAATTCCGCCAAGGACGCCTTCAGGGGGAACTTCGATGAACTTCGTGTTGAGACGGTGTGCCGCGACGCGAACTGGATCAAGGCGACCTACCTGAACCAGCTCGCCTGGAAGGATGGCGTGCCGTGGCAGATGGCGCCGCACTTCGCCGATGAGGTCACCGCTTCGGTCGCCGACGGGGCGCTGGTCGCGGCGGCTGCGCTTTCCTGCCGCACGAACGCGACGGTCACGGTGCTCTGGGATCGCGCGGACGGCGGCAAGGACGTCTCCGCGTGGGCCAATGCGATCACCCTTGGCTCGAAGACGAACGGCCTTGTCTCCGCTTCCGCCGCGCCGATTGAGCCCGGCGTGCGCTATGCGGTTCGCTTCCATGCCGAGAACGAGTTCGGCGAGGCGTGGTCGCAGGTGCGGTATGTGATGGCGCCGACCGCTGGTTCGCATGGCGCCGAGGTGCCCATCACGGTGAACTACTCCGGCGGCGAGACGCTTGAGGACTTTCCGCTTTGCGTGCGCATCCCGGCGTCCAACAGGCTGCCCGGCAATCCGGATATGGTGCGCATTGTCGATTCGGACGGCGAGGAGCTCGCCTGGGAGGCGGAGGCGTGGAATCCTGAAGGCGAAAGCATCTTGTGGATACGTGTTCCGTCGCTTGCCGGCGAAAAGTCGCTGACGCTCAAGTTCCATGACTCATTCCTGTCGGGCGAAGGCGATTGGACGGCGGATTCGGTGTGGCCGGCCAGCAAGTATGTCGGCGTGTGGCACTTCGCGGCCTCGACCAAAGCCGGGGTCGTCACGAAGGACTCGTCCGCGCTCGGCGGCGACATAATCAACAACTCGCTCAATGCATACGTGATTAACGGCGTGGCGGGAGAGTCCTATTACTGGCCGCGTTATGAGAACACTTCCGGCGGCATGACGGCCGCGAACGCAGGCGTGCCTTTCAACGATTTCCGCTGGGGGTTCACGTTCTCGTTCTGGGCCTCCATACCCGACAACGAGACGCGCACTACGGGCCATTTCGCCAAACATGAGCTTGTCGCGAGGACGGGCCTGCGGAGCGATTTCTACAATCAGTACATTATTCGCTACGAGGGCACCACCGTCAGGACCATCGACTTGTATATGTATAACCTCAACAGCAGGATATTCCCGCAGGATCTTCCCAACAACTACTATCTGGAAACGGGCGGCACTGAAAGCACGCAGGCCGCAGTCACCAGATTCACCAGCTTGGTAAAGCCGGACGAGGGATGGCACCATTATGCCTTCACCCATGACGGAATGTGGCTCTACGCCTATCTTGACGGCGCTCTGCAGAAGATGACGTTCTGGCCGTTTGTGCTGAACACGGCTGTTCAGAACTATGTCATGATGAAGACGGCCTTCGGCAATAATGTGTCGAAATACAACCTGGCAAAAGGCGCTCTCGACGAATACCGGGTGGAGCGCGTCGGACGCAGCGCGGCATGGATCAAGGCCTGCTACGACAACTTGAAGCCAGGTTCTACGTTCGTGAGAGTCGGCAACACCCGTTATCCGGGAACGCTTCTGATCTTCCGGTAGGCGGCCGGCCGTGAGGCTACATGCATCGTACAAGCAGCGAAAAGGAGAAAAGATGAAAATGATCGCAAAGATGGTGGCGTTCGCGGGACTCTTCCTGGCGTCGAACGCATGGGCCATGCCGGCGGACGGCCTGCACCCGGACTCTGACGCATGGCCAGAGCTGTTCGCGCAAGACCTCTCGAACGCCGAGGACGCGAAAGGCGCCTGGTTCCGCGACGCCGACGGTAATCTGACTGCCTCGAAGGACGTGCTGCTCTTCTCGAAGAAGGAGTACGGTCCGTTCGTCCTCGACCTCGAGTTCAAGTTCGAGCCAGGTGCGAACAGCGGCGTGTACATCTACGCGAGCGACCTCAAGGACCTCGTTCCGAACAAGATCGAGGTGCAGCTGCTGGACGATCCTGCGCCGCGCTGGAAGACGTGCACGCCGTACCAGCGCACGGCGGCCCTGTATGGCCACTGCAGGCCGAAGGCGAGCGCTCTCAAGCCGACGGGCGAGTGGAACCGCATGACGATCTTCGCCCAGGGGCAGAAGGTGCGCATCGTTCTGAACGGAACGGAGGTGGTCGACGAGGACCTCTCAAAGCACACGAGCAGCAAGGTGAACCCCGACGGCTCCAAGGTGCCGCCTCTCCACACGAAGCCCTGGGCCGAGATCGCCAAGCGCGGTAGGATTGGGCTTCAGGGCAGGCACCAGGGCTCGTCCACGTTTTTCCGCAATGTGCGTGTGAAGGAGGGGGCGTGCAAGTGAAAACGTCGCGGAGAAGATTCATAGGCGGTGCGGCGGCCGTCGGCGGCATGATCGGCCTCCCGGCGATAGTGCGCGGGCAGAACCTCAATTCGCGCCTTGCCCACGCCTGCATCGGCACGGGCGGCAAAGGCGACGGAGACTGGCGGAACTTCATCACGCATCCGAAGACTGACATCGTGGCGGCGTGCGACGTGGACCTCTCGCACACGGCGGCGATCAAGAAAGCGGTGCCGGGGATCCGCGTCTACCAGGACTGGCGGGAGCTTCTCGAGAAGGAGGGTAGCCGGATCGACTCGGTGAACGTCTCGACGCCGGACCACATGCACACGATCATAGCCGTGAACGCGATGCGCCGCGGCAAGCACGTCTACTGCCAGAAGCCGCTCTGCCGTGGACTCAACGAGAGCAGGCTGCTGTTCGAAGTGGCGAAGAAGTCCGGTGTCGTGACGGAGATCGGCGCGCAGGTGACGGGCGACGGCGGCGACAGGACTGCCGTCCTGTGGCTACGGTCCGGCGTGGTGGGGGATATAGAGCACATCTACATGTACCTCAACGTCAAGGGGTTCTTTCGTCTGCCGCGCCGCGAGGTGCCTGTGGGCGCGGATCCGGTTCCCGCCTCCCTTGACTGGCAGAAGTGGCTTGGCACGGCCCCCGTGCGCGACTACAAGAAGGAGATATACCACCCGGGCCGCTGGCGGTCGTGGCTGGATTTCGGCTCGAGCTCGATGGGCGACAACGGCCTCCATCTGATGAGCGCCGTGTGGCTTGGCATGGATCTCGGGCCGGACGTGGCGCCTTTGAGCGTGTTCGGCGATGCGGACCCGGAGTGGGTGAAGTTCGACGAGGCCCGCAGACGGCAGATCTGGCCGGTCGGCAACCACGTGACGTGGAAGTTCCCGGGCGTGAAGGCGAGCGGCGGCAAGCCGTTCGTCATGGAATGGTGCGACGGCATCCCCGAGGAGAATCCCCCGGCGGCGTTCATGCCAACGCCCGACGCGGTGGCCGCCGCGCAGAAGATGCGCATGAAGACGACCCCGGCGATAGGCAAGATGATCCGCGGCTCGAAGGGATGGATGATGCTTTCGCACGGGAGCATGCCAGTTGTGATGCTGCATGACGGCACGCGCATGAAGGCTCCCAAGATCGAGCGCGGGCCCGGGCACTACCACGACTTCCTCAACCACTGCATCGACGGATCGCGCGGCGCGCTCGACTTGGTGCTGCGCGGCGCGGCGATGCAGGACGCGCTCCTGCTCGGCAACGCCGCGCAGCTCGTGCCGGGCGTCGATCTCGTCTGGGATCCGAAGAGGCGCGTGCTCTCCAATTCCCAGGAGGCCACGAAGGCCCTCTATCCGAAGTACCGCGACGGCTGGACGCTCGACGGCCTCGCCTGACGACGGCGGCGTGGAATCCTGGTTTTAATGCGGCAGGTGAGGGAGGTGGCAATGGACGGCGGTTTTTCTTCTTGGATTAGGGTGGCCGCGCTTGTTGTTGCGGCGGTGTCCGGCGCGGTCGCGCACGGCGGTTCGGAGCTGGTGTTGGCGGAGCGCGGCAAGCAGGCCGGCGTTTCGGTGGTCGTGGCCGAGGAGGCGCCGCCTTCCCTGGAATATGCGGCCGATGAGCTGCGGCACTACGTCAAGGAACTCACTGGCGTGGAGCTGCCGGTGGAGAAAGTTGCCAAGACGGCGGCTCCGCATGCGGCGGCGATCCGGCTGGAATTGACGGACGACTACGGCGCGGACGGGTTCCGCCTGACGGCGCGTCCGCCCGGCCTTGTCGTCCGCGGCGGCGTTCGAGGCTGTTTGTACGGCGTGTATGAGCTGCTGGAGACCTACGGCGGCGTGGGATGGTTCGCCTCGTGGCGCACGGTGGTGCCGAAGCTGGACCGCCTCGCGGTGCCCGCAGATCTCGACGACGAGCAGCGTCCGGCCTTCAAGATGCGCATGACGAGCTGGCTGGACGCGACGCGCGGCGACTTCGCGGCGCGCCTTCGCCTGAACGGCGCGCGCGCCAAGTTGGAGGCGAAGCACGGCGGCGCGGTGTGCCGCTTCGGCAGGAACATGGGCAGCTGCCACACTTTCAATTTCCTGCTGCCGCCGAAGAAGTATTTCGCCGAACATCCCGAATACTATGCGATGCGCGGCGGCAAGCGCGAGCTGCCGGAGAAGGCCGCGCGGTGGGGCTACACCCAGCCATGCCTCACGAACCCTGACGTGTTGCGGATTATAACGTCCAACGTGCTGGAGGCGATCAAGGCCGACCCTGCTGCGGGCATCTACGGCGTGAGCCAGAACGACAACCAGCGATACTGCCAGTGCCCGGCGTGCGCGGCTGTGGACGAAGAGGAGGAGAGCCACGCCGGCACGGTCGTCCGCTTCGTGAACGCCGTCGCGGAGGAGGTGGAGAAGCATTATCCCGACGCGATCATCGAGACGCTCGCCTACCAGTATTCGCGCAAGCCGCCGAAGAAGACGCGCCTACGGCGCAATGTGATGCCCTGCCTCTGCTCCATAGAGTGCGACTTCCACAAGCCGCTCGACGTGAGTCCATACAAGAGCAACGTCGCCTTCGTGGAGGATATCCGGGGCTGGACGCGCCAGACGGACATGCTCTACCTCTGGGACTACACCACGAACTTCCGCAACTATCTCCACGCCTTCCCCAACATAATGGCCCTGCAGGGGAATCTAAAGTTCTTCCGCGCGAACAACGTGAAGTACATGTTCGAGCAGGGAGACTCGCTCGGGCTCCATGCCGACTTCGCCGAGCTTCGCGCCTGGCTCCTCGCCAAGTGGATGTGGAATCCCGATCTCCCCATGGAGCCTTTGCTGGACAGGTTCTTCAAGGGCTATTACGGCGCGGCGGCGCCGCATGCGCGGAAATGCTTCGACGACCTCTACTCCCTGCCGCGCGATTCGGTGGCGCAGTACCTTAACATCTTCGAACCCGTCATGAACACGAACACGCCCACCGCGTTCTTCGAGCGCGCCGAGGGATATTGGAAGGCTGCCGCCGAGGCGGTGAAGGACGACCCCGCTTGCGCTAAGAACGTGGAGGCCGCCTATCTCTCCACCATGTTCTCGCTTCTCTATCGTCTGCCGCGGCCGCGGACGGTGTGGGCGACGCGCCGTCCGGAGAGCTTCGCGGCGGACAGGCGCAGCTGCGCATACGCGAAGAGGCTTCTTGACGCGCGCCGTCCGATGAATCTGCGATTCGCGGAGAATCCAGACCGCGAGAAGACGTTCCGCGAGGAGATGGAGGAGATCGTGGCGCATGGCGTGCCTGCGGCGGCGGACCGGGCGGAAGTGCCCGCGTCGAGGCTGCGGCTGGCGGCGGTCGGCACAAGGGGCGAATACGCCAAGGATCCGCAGACTCTCGACGGCACGGCCATCAAGCTGTTCAACACGCATTATGAATGGAGCGTGCGCCTCGACATGGCGTCGGTCGCCTACGACCCGGACGTCAAATACAGGATACGCGTGCGCGTGCGCGTCGAGAAGGATCCGGCGGCGAAGGGCGAGGCGTTCTGGGCGGGCGTGTACGACCGCCTGGCGAAGAAGGGGTGCGGGCAGATATCCGTGAAGGCCGAGAACTGCGGCGGCGGATACGAGTGGTACGATGTCTGCGTCTGGACGCCTAGGGACGGACAGAACTTCTGGCTGGGACCCGGGCGGTTCAAGAAGGATGGTGGTGTTTCCGCCGTCAAGGCCGTGTGGGTGGACCGCGTGGAGATCTCCCGCGTCGATCCCTGACGCACGGTGTACTTCTCGAGTCCAGCTCTTTCTGCTCGTCCTAATCCTCCTACTCGTCCTAGGACACCTAGGAGAGTACGACAATTAGGAAGGTAAGACAATAGGAGCAGCGCCCGTGTCTTATTCACCTTATGTTTCATCAAATCACCTCGATACTCGTCGTGTGAGAGAACAGGGCAAAAATCTACTCAACGTTCACGTGGGCAGCGTTGCTTGGAAACTTGTTTTTGGCGTAGACCCGACTATTTTATTTACTCACAATAAATAAATATGGTATAATGTTGTCGTCTCTAATAAATAGAATGAGGTGATGGGAAATGGTTGACATTGAAATTCTGAAGCGGATAATTGTTGAGAATCAGCAGTTTATCGCGACAATTGAGATGAATAGGCGCGACTATGCCTTTGAACCCCAAGGGCGGTATGTGCTTGTTGGGTTGCGTCAAGCCGGGAAGAGCTATCTGCTCTTTCAGCGCATCAAGATGTTTGTGTCGGAAGGACATAAAATTGAGGAGATGTGCTACGTCAATTTCGATGACGAACGCATTGCAGGCATCAGGGCAGAAGAACTCGGGAGCATCCTTGACGCATATTATGCGCTCTATGAAGGAGAGCCGATCCTTTTTTTTGACGAAATACAGAACATCGTTGGTTGGGAGCATTTTGCTCGGAGGCTTGCCAACGAAAAACGTATGGTTTTCGTTACTGGATCGAATGCGAAGATGTTGAGCCGCGAAGTGGCCACGACCCTCGGAGGACGTTTTTTGACGATTGACGTCGCACCGTATTCCTTTGCAGAATACCTTCGTGCGTGCGGAATTTCCCTTGGAAAGAACTGGCGATATGGGAAAACTGCTTCTGATGTCGAAAGACGGTTTGAGACCTATCTCCGGTTCGGCGGGTTGCCGGAGTGTGTTGCGCATGTTGACAAGCGGGGGTGGCTCAATGGCCTTTTCGACAAGATATTCTTTGGCGACATGGTTGTGCGCAATGGCGTGAAGAACGAGGAGGCACTGCGGCTTGCGGTGAAGAAACTGGCTGAGAGCGTCTGCCAGAGCGCGTCGTACAATCGTGTCGCGAATCTTATCAAAGCGGCAGGAGTGTCCACGACCGCTGCGAGTGTGCGCGACTATGTGAGGTTCATGCGTGAGTCGTGCGTGATATTTTCCATTCCAAACGCTGCTGCCGCTTTTTCCGAGCGAGAGGGAGTGAAGAAGCATTATTTCGCGGACAATGGCCTTCTGAACATCTTCCTCTCGAATCCGGACTCGGCGCTTCTCGAAAATCTCTGCGCCATACGGCTGCGCAGCCTGTACGGGGAGCGCCTTTCGTTCTTCAAACGAAACATCGAGGTGGATTTCTACATCCCCGATGAGGGGATTGCCGTGCAGGCATGCTGGTCAGTGAAGGACGCAAGGACGCTTGAGCGCGAGGTGGATGCGCTGTGTAAACTTGACGCTTATTCGCCACTGAAAAGGCTCGTGATCGTCACGCGGATGGAACGAGGTTCCGTCCGCCTGAAAAACGGAAAGAAGATCGAGATCGTAGAGGCAGCAGGTTGGCTTCTCGAGAATCAAGAAGGAGACACATTCCCCCTTGTGGATGAAGTGAGTTTCTGATACAATCTATCCATTCGGTTGAACGAACCGGCATGTTAGGAAAAACTCTGAAATGGCATCGAAATACACAGACGACAACATACAGCACCTCAGCGCGATGGAGCACATCCGCCTGCGCCTCGGCATGTACATAGGTCGGGCCTCGGACGGCAGCGACTACGACGACGGCATCTACGTGCTCCTCAAGGAGGTCATCGACAACGCGATAGACGAATTCATCATGGGCCACGGCAAGCGCATCGAGATCAAGCTCGACTGGAACACCGGCGCCTGCTCCGTGCGCGACTACGGCCGAGGCATACCGCTCGGCAAGGTAGTGGACTGCGTGAGCGAGCTCAACACCGGCGGCAAGTTCAACACCGAGTCCTTCCAGTTCTCCGTGGGCATGAACGGCGTGGGCACCAAGGCTGTGAACGCGCTCTCGGACCGCTTCTACGTCCGCTCCGTCCGCCAGGAGGAGGGCGAGTTCTCCGAGGCGCTCTTCGAGAAGGGCAAGCTCGTCTCCAAGAAGCGCGGCAAGCTGAAGGACGCCACCGAGCGCACCGGCACGTACGTCGAGTTCGTGCCCGACGGGACGATCTTCAAGAAGTTCCGCTTCCGCGAAGAGCACGTGATGCGCCGCCTCAAGATGTACGCGTACCTGAACGCCGGCCTCACGCTCGACCTCAACGGCACGAAGGTTGTCTCCGACGAGGGCCTTGCCGACCTCATCGCCGACGAGGCGCAGTTCGAGAAGATATACCAGCCGTTCCACTTCCGCACCAAGACGCTCGAGTTCGTATTCACCCACACCAACCGCTTCGCCGAGGAGTACTACTCCTTCGTGAACGGGCAGCACACAACCGAGGGCGGCACGCACCTCTCCGCGTTCAAGGAGGGTCTCACAAAGGCGCTCAACGAATACTCGAAGAAGAAGTTCGACGGCGACGACGTGCGAGAGGGCATAATCGGGGCGATCTCCATCCGCATGCAGGACCCCGTCTTCGAGGGCCAGGCCAAGACGAAGCTCGGATCTCCCGAGATACGGTCGGAGCTGGTGGCGGAGATCAAGAAGCACGCGGAGGAGCTGTTCCACAAGTTCCCGTCCGACGCCGACAAGCTCATCGCCAAGGTGGAGGAGACGTCCAAGCTCCGCAGCCAGCTCAACACCATAAAGAAACAGGCGCGCGAGCGATCCCAGGCCGTCTCCGTGCGTGTGCCGCAGCTCAAGGACTGCAAGAACCACCTCAAGCTGGACAAGATCGACAAGAAGACCGGCCGCCACGAGGGCGAGGACACCATGATATTCCTCACCGAGGGCAAGTCCGCCGGCGGCACCCTCGGCAACGCCCGCGACGCCATGAACCAGGCCGTCTTCTTCCTGCGCGGCAAGTGCCTCAACACGTGCGGGCTCAACAAGGACGTCCTCTACAAGAACGAAGAGTTCTTCAACCTCATCAAGACGCTGGACATTGAGGAGACGCTGGAGCACCTCCGCTACGGCAAGATAATCTTCGCCACCGACGCCGACGTGGACGGCCTCCACATCCGCATGCTGCTCACCACCTTCTTCATGCGCTTCTACCGCCAGCTGATATTCGACAAGCGCGTGTTCATCCTCGAGACGCCCCTCTTCCGCGTGCGCAACCCCAAGGCCAAGGACAAGGAGCAGTACTACTGCTTCTCCGACGAGGAGCGCGAGGAGGCCATCGCGAAGTGCGGGCGCAACTGCGAGATAACGCGTTTCAAGGGACTCGGCGAGCTGAACGCGAAGGAGTTCAAGGACTTCATCGGCCCCGGCATGCGACTCACCCCCGTCATCTGCTCGGAGGACAGCGACGTGGAGAAGACCATCAAGTTCTACATGGGCAGCAACACGCCGGAGCGCAAGGACTACATCATGGAGAATCTTATATGCGACTCCAGCGACTTCTGACGGCGCTTCTCGCCGCCTCCGCCGGAGCTGCCTCCGCCGCGATCGACGCAGGCGCCGGGCGGCAGCTTTTCGTGGACGACTTCCTCGTGGCCTCAACGCAGGGTGTGGTGCGCGTCTTCAACCATCCGGTGAAGGCGTTCGACGCGCCGGTCCTGTGGCCCGAGACCGACATCGAGCGCGAGATCGACCCCTCTCGTCCACACCGCTTCGCGCCCGTCGCCGCCGCCACGAGCGGTGGACTCTGGTGGGACCCGGTGAAGAAGGTCTTCCGCCTCTGGTACGAGGCCGGCTGGATGAAGCATCTGTGCTACGCGGAGTCCGCCGACGGCGTCAAGTGGGAGCGCAGGGACCTCGGCATCGTGAAGGGGACCAACCGCGTGCTGCCCGACGTGCTGCTCGACAGCTGGAGCGTCTTCCCCGACTACGCGTCAGCAAACCCCTATTCCAACTGGCGGCTGATGGTGTCTCTCGCGGGATACGTCACGGACAATCTTCTGTTCGCCTCTTCCGACGGAGTCCACTGGACTTCTCGTGGCGAGGCCGGGCAGAGCGGTGACCGCACGACGATGTTCTACGATCCGTTCCGTGCGAGATGGGTATTCTCGCTCAGGGGGCCGAAGGGCCGTGTCCGCTCCCGCTGGGAGTCGTCCGTCTTCGGCGGCGAGGAGTGCCACTTCTCGTTCTTCGACAGCAAGAAGTTCAAGGACCGTCCAGAGGCGAAGCCCTGGCTCGCGACGGACGCCGACGACAAGCCCGACTCCTCGATCGGCGCGGGGCGTCCGCAGCTGTACAACTTCGACGCCGTTGCCTACGAGTCCGTCATGCTCGGCGTATGGGAGGTGCTTCAGCCGCTTCCCCGCGACAATTCGTCGTGTGCAGACGCGGGGCTCCCCAAGATCACCGATCTCCATTTCTCGTACTCCCGCGACGGAGTGAACTACTTCCGCCCCGACCGCACCGCCGCCATCCCCGCCTCTCGCTGGGGGTCAGGCAAATGGGACACCGGCTACCTCTCGCCGATCGGCGGCGTTTGCGTGATCAAGGACGAGCGTCTCTGGTTCTACTACACCGGAATGCGCGGCGATGCGACGGAGACCACTCCCCACCAGAAAGATCCCGCGGTGGGCTGGCGCCGCAACGGAATGCACTTCAACGCCTCCATCGGCGTGGCGACGCTCCGCCGCGACGGGTTCGCCGGATTCGTGGCCGACGCATGCGGCTCCGTCACCACCAAGCCCGTCGTCTTTGGCGGCTCCCGCCTCTTCGTGAACGCTGAGTGCCGCTTCGGCTCGCTCTCCGTCGAAGTGCTTGGAGAGGACGGCAGGCCAGTGCCAGGCTTCGCGGCGTCGGACTGCACGCCGCTTTCACGCGCCGACTCGACCAAGGCCGAGATCCGCTGGCGCGGCGGCGACCTCTCCTCGTTCAGAGGCCGTTCCGTCTCCTTCCGCTTCAATCTACACTGCGGGACGCTCTACAGCTTCTGGGTGGCGAAGGACGCGTCCGGCAAGTCCGGCGGATACGTCGCCGCCGGCGGGCCCGCCTACCCGGGCCTCCGTGACGAGTGATCTGCCCGGATGTTTTCAGCGTCCGCTGCTGAATGCGCCGAGGGCCTCGGCCACTGCGGCGGCGGCGCGGGCGAGGTCTTCCTTCGAGTGCGAGCACATCATTGCAGCGCGCAGACGCGCCTTGCCGCGTGGGACGGTGGGATGGCGTATCGCGGGAATCAGGAAGCCGCACGAGAGAAGACATTCCGCCGCATGCATGGCCCGGCGTTCGTCGCCCACGAGGATGGGGACGATGGCGGAGTCCGTCCGGACGCCGATGCCGCGTCGTGAAAGCTCGTCCGTGAAGAAGGCGGTGTTTGAGCGAAGTGCGTCCACTCGCCACGGTTCGGCTTCGAGGACCGAGAGCGCGGCGTCGGCGGCGGCCATGGCGGGCGCTCCGGGGGCGGTGGAGAATATGAAGGGGCGCGCGGTGTTCAGGATGTGGTCTATTAACTCTCGTGATGCGCAGGCGAAGCCGCCTGTCGAACCGAGCGCCTTGGAGAGAGTGCCCACCGTCACGTCGGGGTGCGGACATCCGAAATGCGCCTTGAGGCCGCGTCCGCCCGGGCCGACGACGCCGGTGGAGTGGGCTTCGTCAATCACCGAGAAGGCGTCGTGCCGGCGGCAGATCTCGATGAAGCGCGGAAGGTCGAGGACGTCGCCGTCCATGGAGAAGACGGCGTCCGAGACGACGACGCGGCGGCGATGGCCGCGGAGGGCGGAGAGCTTCCGCTCCAGGTCGGAGAGGTCGCAGTGCCGGTACACGACCACGTCCGCGCCCGAAAGCCGGCATCCGTCTATTATGGAGGCGTGGTTCAGCTCGTCGGAGAGGACGACGTCGCCTTTGTGCGCCAGGGCCGACATCACGCCCAGATTGGCCATGTAGCCTGTGGAGAACACGAGCGCGGCTTCGGTGCCCTTGAATCTGGCGAGATGCTCTTCAAGTGCTACGTGCGGCGGCTGCGTGCCGTTGGTGAGGCGGGCGCCGCCGGTGCCTGCGCCCCAGTCCGCTGCGGCGCGCGCGGCCGCCTCCGTCACGCGCCGGTCGCGGGCGAGGTCGAGGTAGTCGTTCGAGGAGAGCACCGTCACGTCGCGGCCGTCGATTCGCGCGACGGGCCCTGCGGGAGATTCCAGGACGCGGCAGGAGCGCGCCAGACCGGCGGCTTCGCGGGCCTCGCGTTCGGAGGCGATTGACGCGAAGCGTCCCCCGGGCGCGTCGGCGGCGAGGGAGGGGACGTCTTCCACAAGAACGCACTGCCGTTCGAGGAAGCTGATGGCGGCGGGGACATCGGCCTGCGGGCCGCGGTAGATGAAGATGCGTCCGCCGCATGGAGAGCCGCGCTCCTTCATATTGGTGATGCGGTGGTAGCCGAGGGTGCGCGAGGCGACGTATCCGGTGGTGTAGTCGGGATCGTCTGATATGCAGATCTCGGCCACGATGTTAGGGGCGTTCTGCACTTTGGTCGCGAGGACGATCGCCTCGGCGAAGTGGTTCTTGGCGGAGGGGACGGACCTTGCGGACGAGTCGGCGGAGTCCATGCATGTGGCGCGCACGCCTCGGGCGGGATCGGGCTCCAGGCGTTCGAGGGTGTCGGCGTCCAGAAGCATCGCACCGCGCATGGAGTGCGTCTCGGCGAGACGGGCGATCGTTTCTTGCGGGTACGGCACGCCGGACCGCGCAAGAAGCTCCGCTGCAAGGGCCAGACCCTCCTGGGGATCGGAGGTGGCGTGTGTGTGCACCGGGAGGGCCTTGAGCCTCATGACCGGGCCGGGACGTTCCAGCTTGACGTTGACGAAGTCCGGAGCGCCTTTGGTATGCGCGAGGGCGCGCGCCACGAGCGCGGCGGCCGTCTGGGCCGCTGCGGCATGGGGTACAATGCGCTCCGCGCCGGAGATGTGCTCTCCGGCGCGGGAGGCGCGCATTTTCACAACGAAAGACGCTTCTTCCTGCATGGGGCCTTCATTATACCATTTCACGGCGGACAAAAGAAGATAGGATTCGGCTTGAGGCGTGTGCGGACGGAGGTGAGATTTGATATAATGGTGCGGCATGTTGAACGCAAAGATCGAAAGGCAAAGGCCGATGAAAAGAGAAGAAAGAAGAGGTCCTGCGCGGAAGATGCGCGTGCTGGGAGTGATAGGTGCCGGGGTGCTGGCGGCGGCAGTCGCCGCAAAGGCGGATGTCCCGTCTGCCGCCGGGGCTGCCAAGACTTTCTGGTACATGCCGGGCGCGAAGGACGGCGACGGAAGCGAACGGTCGCCGTTTGGATCGCTCGACGCCGTGAAGAGGGCTGTGCGCGCGGCGGTGAAGGACGCGTCGCTTCCGGATGGGGCGGTGCACGTGGTCGTTCCCGAGGGAGAATACTTCCTGCCGTCTACGCTTGTCCTGAAAGGAGTCGACTCCGGCACGACGAGCCGTCCGGTGGTGTGGCGCGCGGCAAGGCGCGGCGGAGTCCGCTTCACCGGCGGCGTCCCGGTGCCGGCGGCGGAGCCTCTGAGGCAGGACGATCCAAACTTCGCCCGCATTCCCGCCGAGGCGCGCGGACACGTCATGGCGGCTGACCTGAAGGCGGCCGGCATAACTGGATACGGCCGAGTCCGCACAAGGGGCCTTGGCGGGTCGTACATGGAACTCGTATGGGCGGGGCGCCTGCAGACGCTCGCCCGCTGGCCGAACGACGGCTACACGGGCATCGCGGCCGTGGAGCCCACTGAGAAGGGGCCGAACGGAAAGCTCATCCCGGCGAAATGGTTCGTGGCGAAGGACCGGCGTGTGGCTTCATGGGCGGACGAGAGCGCTCCGTGCGGAAACGGATTCTTTCACTACAACTGGTCTGCGGAACGGGTGTCCTTCGAGAAGATAGACCCCGTCTCGTTGAAGATCACGCAGAAGGGCTCGGGCTCGCGCTACGGATATTCCAAGAGGGGATTCTGGTTCGGGTTCAACCTGCTCTGCGAGCTGGACTCCCCAGGGGAATACTACATAGACAGAAAGCGCGGGCGCCTCTACTTCTGGCCTCCTTGCGAGGGAGAGGGAGTGCTGACGGTGACGTCTGACCTGGCGATGTTGTCGTCGGTGTCGAACGTGGTCTTCGACGGCTTCGTGTTCGAGAACTGCCGCGGGATTGCGTTTCGCGCGCACAAGGCGGATGGTGTGCGGCTTGTGGCCTGCACGTTCCGCAACATCGGAGAGAAGGCGGTGGAAATGCGCGACGTATGGCGCTCGAAGGTGTCAGGCTGCGACGTCTCGTGGTGCGGCTCCGGCGGCGTGTCCATGCGGGGCGGCGAGCCGGACGCCCTTGAGCGGAGCGGATCGTGCGTTGAGAACTGCCACATCCACCATTATGCCGTCTCGGACTTGACCTATGCTCCTGCCGTGTCCGTCACGGGGTGCGGGCTGGCTGTGCGCCACTGCACGATTCACGACGGGCCCCACGGGGCGGTGCTGTTCTCCGGGCGCGAGCACGAGATATCGTGGAACGAGATCCACTCCGTTCTGCTCGAATGCGGCGAGATGGGCGTCGTCTACTGCGGGCGAGACTGGACGTTATGCGGCACGAGCATCCGCGCGAACTACATCCACGACATATACAACCCACGCTCGCAGTACAATCGCGGCGTGATGCTCGACGACGGCGCGGCCGGGATATCCATCGTCTCCAACCGCTTCGAACGGCTTCCGGTGGGAGTGTCGCTTTCGGGGATAGGCAACCTGGTGGCGAACAATCTCTTCGTCTCCAACTTCCCGCCCGTGCGCGCCTGCCAGAAATGGGAGTTCCACTCCGACTACACGAACACCTCCTACACTCACCAGATCATGCTGGAGAAGCTTGCGAAGCTTCCGGTGCACGACGAGCCGTGGAAGAGCAGGTATCCGTATCTGGCGCTTGTGGACGACGCGATAAAGAACGGGGAGATGCGCGCGCCCTTGACGCGCACGCGGGTCGTCTGCAACTGGTCCACCACGCCGCCTTCGATCGTCAAGAACTTCTCCGACTCCCCGTGCGCAGATTTCGTGTGGCATCCTTTGGAGAAGTGGGCGTATTCGCCGAAGTGCTGGGTGGAGGAGGGTAATGTGGTCGGAGCGGAGCCGCCAGCCGGCTTCGCGCCGCTGCCGCCCGTCGAGGCGATCGGCGTGCAGAACGGGCCCGACCGGGCGACGTGGCCCATATCCCATCCCGTCACCGTGAAGAGCAGCCGCCTCGTTCTCGGCCGGAAGTGAACGTATTCGTTTCATTGCAGACTAGGCAAAGAAATTTTTTTTATTTTCCCGCTTGCATTCCGAAAAATTCGTGGTATCATTCGCGGCGTTGCACGGCATGGTGTCGCGCGGCGAAAATCTCCCCTCTTTTTGAGTTCGGCGGAAAGGTGAAGTGTTGTCATGAAATTGATAAAAATGCCATTTGAAGGCGAAAAGGATTTCGTTTCGGCGAAATTCGGTGGGGCGCGTCTGCGCACGTTCTGGAACTTGTTCATCCTGCTTGTGTTCCTGGGCGTTGTGCATGGTGCGTGGACCGAGCACAAGAAATTGCTGGAAGCGCGCACGGAGGCTGGCGCGGCGGCGGCCGAGATCGCCCGGCTGAAGGGCGAATTGGAAAAGGCCAAGCAGGTGGACAAAAAGAGAGGAGCCACGTCTGCGTCCAAACCCGCATCCAAGCCGGTTGCCACCCGCACATACGTTGTGGAGGAAGGTGAAGATCTCATATCCATTGCGATCAAGTTTGGAGTCCGTCCGTCCGCGATCATAAAATGCAACGACATGGATGAGAACGCAGCGTCTCTCGCCGTCGGCCAGGTAATCAAGATCCCGGAGGACGCCGAGATCGCCGATTCAAAGAAGAAGGCCGCGGAGCCGCCGCCTCCGTCTGCGCTGGAGGTGAACAGCGTGAAGTTCGACGGCATGACCACAGTGACGATATACCTCTCCGCCCCGGCGGACGAGACCGTGCTGCGGGAGTACATCAAGGTGGCGCCTGTGAACGGCGCCGTGGGATTCAACGTGGAGGGCGGCAGATGGAATCCGCGCGTGGAGGTGACTGGCGACTTCCCGTTCCGCAAGCCCGTGACCTTGCGTGTGCGATCCGGCTTCCCGGCGCGCAAGGACGCGGAGAAGAAGCCGCTCGCCCAGGACTTCACATACACCTTCACCCGCAAGGACGCGAGGCCCGAGGTGGTGTTCGCGGACAAGGGGCGCTATCTGCCGCCTGACGGCAAGCGCCTCCTCGCAGTGTCGTCCATCAACGTGACGAACCTTCTCCTCTCCGTGGCGCGCGTTCCCGCCGCCAACATCGTGCAGCTGCTCGCCCGCGAGGAGAAGCAGTACAAGTCGGTTGCGTACAACTACGGCAACGGCATCTCCGCCGACTCCGAGCACACTTCTGACCTCACCGACTCTCCGCGCGAGTGGAAGACGCCCGCCGGGTACCGCCAGAACGAGTACAGCGTGGTGCCGCTCGCCGTGAAGACCACGGACGGCGCGCCGTCCAACGGCGTGTTCCTCGTCACGGCCCGCAGCGCGGACAAGGACCGCCATGACTGGTACGACCGCTGGGACGACGACAACAACGCGGACTTCAACCCGCTCCGTCATCGGCTCGTGTGCATAACGGACATCGGCGTCTCCGTGCGCCGGACCGGCCGCAAGCTCCACGTGTGGACGACGTCTCTCCTCAAGGGCGTCCCTGCGGAGGGGTGCAGGATAACCGTCTATTCCACGAGCAACGTGCGCCTGGGCTCGGGCGTGACCGGCAAGGACGGCCTTGCGGTGGTGGACTGCGCCGGCGAGCTGTTCCCGTTTGCCGTGGTCGCCGAGTCCGCCGACGGGTCAGACACGGCGTTCATGGCCCTCAGCGACGCCATGGAGGTGGAGGAGACGGGCGTATCCGAGATGGCGCGCGACGAGTACCTCAAGCGCGATGCCTGCACCGCGTTTGCCTGGACGGAACGCGGCATATACCGCCACGGCGAGGAGATCTTCTTCCACGCGCTGATCAGAAACGGGCGCGGCATTGCGCCAAAGCCCTTCCCGGTGGAGCTTCGCCTGATAGACCCCGAGGGGCGCGTAGACGCCCGCCGCACGGTGATACCGGACGCACTTGGCGCTCTGGCGTTCACCGGCTTCTCCGTCGGTCATGACAGGCCGGGCGGCAGTTGGGACATCAGAGTGGTGACGCCCGGCGACAAAGGCGTGCGCCTTGGCGAGGCGTCATTCTCCGTTGAGGAGTTCGTGCCGCCGCAGATTCGCGTTAAGGTGGCGCCGGAGGGCGATTCGCCGACGAACTTCGCCTTCGCCGTGACGGCCGAGCATCTCTTCGGCGGCCCCGCCCGGCATCTGCGCGCGGAGGGGGCGGTGCTGTTCCAGGACGCGTCGTTCTCGCCTGCGGGATGGAAGGGATACAGATTCGGCGACGAGAAGCGCGGGCTGAAGCCCAACTTCCGCCATCTCAGGAAGACCTCGCTCGACGAGAAGGGGAGCGCCAGGTTCGAGGCGGGGCTTTCGAATGAGACGGGACTGCCCATGGCGGCTGTCCGTGCCATCGGCCAGGGGACCGTGTTTGAGGACGGAGGGCGCCCTGCCAACGCCCGCGCCGAGAAGATTCTCCACTTCTACCCCAACTACATCGGCGCGACGCTGGGCGAGACGGTGCGCATCCCGGAGACGGGCTTCGCATCGGTGTCCGTGGCGTGCGTGCTGCCCGACGGGAAGCGCCTCGCCGAACCACGCCGCCTCGAGGTGTCCTTCTCGCGCCTTGAGAGCGTCTACAGCTGCAAGACGGACGGCAACGGATGGAACACCTGGACCTGCGACAAGGTGGAGGTGCCGTGCTCCGAGACGATCACGATAGAGACGAAGGCGGACGGCGACGTTCCCCTTTCCATACCTTTCCGCGAGGGCGGCGACTACTTCCTCGCGATCCGCGATCCGAAAAGCGGCGCGGGCTTCGGCGCGTCCTTCTGGCTGAGCACATGGGGCGACGACACGGTACGCGCGCCGATGGCGAATCCGTCCGCCGTCACGATCGCGCCCGACAAGCCGTTCTACCGTCCTGGCGAAAGGCCGCGGATAGTCGTGAAGTCCCCGTTCGCCGGCCATGCGCTCCTCACGGTCATGCGCGATCAGGTGATCCACATTGAATCGTTCGCGCTCACGAACGCCACGACGGAGATCGAGCTCCCGGCCGCCGCCGCGGACTGGGCGCCGAACGCCGACGTGTCGCTGGCGGTGGTGCGCGGGGCGAACTCCGGCACGGCGCGCCAGAGCGTTCGCGCCTACGGCGCGGCGTGTCTGCGCGTGCGGCCTCTCGAGAACGAACTGCCTGTGAAGGTCGCCGCCTCGGTGGCCTGCGGCGGCGAGAAGGGCAGCGTGGTGACGGCCGACGTCACGGCGTTCTCGCCCGCCGCCACCGGCGCAGTGGCCGTGGTGACCGTTGTGGACGAGGGCATCAACATCCTCACCGGGCAGAAGACGCCCGACCCCATCTCCTTCTTCGCCGAGCCGCGCTTTGGGGATCATCCGCTCTGGGATCTCTTCGGGCGTCTTCTTCCCGTGTGGGACGGCGATCCCGCGAAGGTGCGCGGCGTCAAGACGGGCGGCGGCTTCGGCGAGGATCTGCTGGGGCGCGTGAGCCCGGTGCCGTCGCGCCGCTTCAAGCCGCTTGCCCTTTGGCAGGCTGCGGTTCCGTTGACTAACGGTGCGGGGCGGGCCGTGTTCAAGCTGCCTGAGTTCGTGGGAGAGGTGCGCGTGACGGCTGTGGCGTATTCGTCCGCCGCGTCCGGCGCGGCGTCCGTCCAGAAGAAGGTGGCGCCCAAGCTGGTGATGCAGAGCGACGCGCCGCGCTTCGTCGCGCCGGGCGACTCCTTCGACGCCACGCTGACGCTCACCGACCGCGGCGGCAAGGGCGTGGAGGCGCTGTGGGAGGTGTCCGCCTCGGGCGCCGTCGTCCTCGGCAAGGACGTGGTGGGGAAGGCTGTCCTCGCGAAGGACGGCTCCACGAACATAAACGTGCGCGTGGTGGCGGGCGCCGTGCCCGGCCAGGGCATCATCCGCTTCCGCTCGGCGGGCTCGGGCGAGACGCACGAGCAGACGATCGAGCTGCCGGTGCGTCCGGCCGTAGCCGCGCGCGAGACGGCCGGCGCCGTCTGCCTCGCCCCCGGAAAGACCAGGACGTTCGCGGCTCCGTCCGCCTCGGCCGGCGTGCCGGACGCGGCAGTGCGCGCCTTCGCGCCGGCTTCTTCGCCCCTGGCGGAGCTCTCCGGCGCGCTCGCCTGGCTCGCGGACTATCCCCACGGCTGTCTGGAGCAGACCTCCTCGCAGATATTCCCGCTCGTCGCCGCAGGAGGACTTCTCAACACGCTTACGGCCTCCTCCGACAAGGGCGCGGGCGACCGCTCCGTCTACGTCGCGGCGGGAGTGAAGCGAGTCGTCTCCATGATCCGCTCCAACGACTTCGTGATGTGGCCCGACTGCAGCTACGCCCCGCACGACAGGGAAGTATCGCTCTACGCGGCGCACTTCCTCGTCGCAGCCGACGCCTCGGGGGCGAAGGTCGATCCTTACGCCAAGGAGAGGGTCCTTTACTTCCTGCGCAGATGGTCTGTAAGCACCAACTCCGCCGTCTCGGCATACGCCTGCCACACCCTCGCGCTTGCGGGCAAGCCGGAAAAGGACAGGATGATCCGCCTCTACGACGCCCGCGCCAAGCTGCGACTCGTCGACCGGGCGCGTCTTGCCCGCGCCTTCGCGCGTGTCGGCGACCGCACGCGCGCGGCAGAGCTCGTGAAGTCGGGCGCCGACGCCCCGTCCTCCGTGAGGGAGGCCGCCTTCGCCGTGCTGGCGCTTCTCGACATCGACCCTGCCGACGCCCGTCTTCCCCGCCTCGTGCAGTGGCTTTCGGCTCGTCGTGACGCCGCTCGCTTCAGCTGGGGCACGACGGGCGAGAACGCGCACGCTCTCGTGGCGCTCGCGTCCTACTACCGCCACCATCCGTTCAAGGAGGGACGCCCCGAGCTGACGCTTGCGGTGGGCGGCGCCGCCGCGGAGCGCATCCCTGAGAAGACGCGCCGCGTGGTGAAGGGCGGCGGCGACGTGACGATCTCCAACGCCGGCCAGGGAGACGCGTGGTTCACCTGGCGGCAGATCGACCTGCCCGACCCGTCCACCGTCACCAACGAGTCGTCGTACTTGAAGGTGTCCCGCCGCTATCTCACGGCCGAGGGCGAGCCGGCGGACCTCTCGAAGCTCGTGCGCGGCGACCTCGTGATAGCGCAGGTGTCCATTGAGGCGGACGAGACGCGCGAGATCTCCGATCTCGTGGTGCAGGATCTGTTCCCGGCCGCGCTCGAGCCGGTGCACGCCGCGCTTGATACGTCCGTCTACGCCTGGTTCAAGCCTAAGGCGCACGAATGGGTGATGCGCTCCGACGCGCGCGACGACAGGATGCTCGTGTTCTCGAGGAAGTTCTTCCTCAAGAAGGGCGAGCCGGCGACGTTCTTCTATCCTCTGCGCGCGGTCACCTCTGGCGAGTTCATTCTTCCTGGGCCCGCAGTGGAGGCCATGTACGCCCCTGAGATGCGCGCCGTCGCCGCGCCGTCGCGGCTTGTGGTGGGCAAGTGAGGATGTGGAATGGCAAGAAGGCGAAGAGGCTGCTGCGGGTGCTCTTTGCCATTGCCGCCGTTGCCATGCTCATCGTGGCATCGGTACTGGTCGCGTCATGGTTCATGATAGACTGGACGGACGAAGGGGCCGGGGACTACCCCGGCGGTGTGGTGCTGCGCGACGCGGCGGGGAACGTGATCCGCGTCTCTCTCGGCCCGGGCGATGTTGACTGCCGACCGTACTATTCCGCCGATTCGGAAGACTGGATCGTGAAGGCGCTCGTGGCCTCCGAGGACGGCGAGTTCTGGCGTCACCGCGGGGTCAGGCCCCTCAGTGCGCTCAGGGCGGCGTTCCAGAACGTGGTGTGGCGGCGGCGCGTCTCCGGGGCGTCCACCCTCACGATGCAGGCTGTGCGTCTCGTGAAGCCGCACAGGAAGAGCATGGCGGAGAAGTGGAAGGAGGCGGTGCGTGCGCTGAAGATGGAGCGCGCCCGCGACAAGCGGTGGATCCTCTCGCAGTATCTCAACCGCGCGCCGTTCGGCTCGAACTTCATAGGAGTGGAGGCGGCCGCGCAGGGATGGTTCGGGAAGAGCGCCAAGGCGCTGGGGCCTGGCGAGGCGGCGCTTCTCGCGGGGATGGTGCAGGCACCGTCGCGCTTCCGTCCCGACCGCTGGCCCGAGCGCGCACTCAAACGGCGGGAATACGTCCTCTCCCGCATGGTGAAGCTTGGCTTTCTCGCGCCGGACCAGGCGGAGTGGGCGCGGAAGGTGCAGCCGGTCTTGAACCGCGCGCCGCGTCCGTTCCTGCACCCCCACTACTGCGACTGGGCGCTTCGCGCCGTCGGCCGCGATCCGCGACTCCCGGGCGGAGGGGACATGGCCACCGCGCTAGACACTGACGTGCAGGCGCTCGCAGAGGAGACAGTGGCGTCCGCCGCGAAGACGCCGGGCCGCGCCGCCGCCGCCGTGGTGATGCGCGTCTCGGACGGCGCCGTGATCGCCCTCGCCTGCAGCGGCGACTACTTCTCCCGCGAACGCGGCCAGGTGAACACGGCCACCGCTCCGCGCCCGGCGGGATCGACGCTCAAGCCGTTCCTCTCCGCCCTCGCGATGGACAACGGCCTCGTCACGCCCGAGGAGCGGCTCGCCGACGTGCCGATGGCGTTCAAGGGCTATCGTCCGGCGAACTTCGACGCGCGCAACCGCGGCGCCGTAACGCTGCGCGACTCGCTCGTGCTCTCCCTCAACCTTCCGTTCGTCCGGCTCCTGCAGAAGACGGGCGTGGCGCGTTTCGGCGGGACGCTGCGCTCTCTTGGCCTCTCGCACATGAAGCAGCCGGACGAGTCGTTCGGCCTGGGCATGGCCATCGGGAACGTGGAGGTGACGCTCGTGGAGCTCGTCGCCGCCTACGGCGCCCTTGCGCGCGGAGGGATGTTCATCCCCGCGTCTCCGTTCGCCGCCGCGTCGCGCGCGCCGGACGGCACGGTGAAGGTGTTCTCGCAGGAGGCGGCGTATCTCGTCTCCGACATGCTGTCCGGCGACGAGCGCCGCGCCTACGCCCTCGGACACGTCGCCGACGTGGCCGCGCCGCGCTTCGCCTGGAAGACCGGCACGAGCGCCGGCTGCCGCGACGCCTGGACGGTCGCGTGGAATCCGGTGTATGTGGTGGGAGTTTGGTGCGGCGATCCCGCAGGCGGCACGGCCGGCGGAGAGGTTGTGGGCGCGCGCGACGCCGCACCACACGCGTGGCGGATAGCGCGCTCCCTCTATCCGCGCAACGACGGGCCCTGGTTCGTGGAGCCGGCCGGCGTACGCCGCCGCATGGTCTGCTCAAAGACCGGTCTGCCCGCGAACCCCGACTGTCCCGCGACGGAGGAGGGACGCGCCATCGCGGGGCGTTCCTCGCCGGCGCTATGCCCCGTGCACGTGCGCGACGCGAACGGCAAGCTGGTGGAGCGCGAGGATCCGGCGCTTGCGGCGTTCTCGGGCGGACGGGCCGGACGCCTCGTCATCGCCTCTCCGGAGGAGGGGGCGGTGTTCACTATGGTGTCCGGTCCGATGCGGCAGCAGATAGTCTGCAAAGTGCATGGGAACGCGCAGGACGGGAAGCTGTGGTGGTTTCTTGACGGCGTACCGGCGGGGGAGACGGTGGGGTCCGCGCCGTTCGTCTGCTCGCCGGGCGCCGGCGAGCACGAGGCGTCGTGCGCGTCGGAGGACGGTCTTTCCGCCTCCGTCCGCTTCCGCGTCGTCCCCGGCGAATGAGGCTGGTCCGGCTTCTGCCCGTTGGACCTACGCGATGAACGTGAACTCGCCCTTGAGCGGGTTGCCGGCCTGCACGGCCGATCGGCACGAGAAGGTATAGGTCTCGCCGCCCGGGGGCACGTCGAGCACGACGTGGCACGGCTGGTCGACGACGCACCGCGCCGCGTCGGCTAGGTAGCCGCGGCCCGCGGGCGTGGCCGGACGGTTCTGCGGCAGATACGTCGGCAGCATCAGGCGAGGCCCCTCGTAGAGCGAACGGTCGGCGAGGCGCGTCATGGTGTCGTCCGTGCAGTGCTTGGCGTCGAGCGAACAGCACGTCCACACCCGCGCCTTCAACGCCTTCACGAGGCCCGGGTACATCGAATGGTGCCCGTGGTGGTTGAGCTTCGCAACGTGGACGCGCCCGACCATCTCCGCCAGCTCGTCCTCGATCTCGCGGCGGACACCGTCTTCGCGCCTCCAGCCGTCGGAGAAGTCGCCCGCCGTGAAGTACCTGAACTTGCCGTAGCTTATTATCATCCCGCAGCTCATGCCGTTCTCGTTCAGCGTCTTCGCGCCCGCCTTGATGCGCGCGGCGTAGTGGTCGCGCACCGTGCCGTCCGGACGCGCGGAGCGTCCGTTCGCGCAAAGGTTGAACACCTTGAAGTCCGGGCACGCCGAGGCGTCCAGCGGACGGAACTGACTGGTCGAGCCAAGCTCGAATTTCTCGATGCGCGTCCCCTGCGTCTCGGCGAGATGCGCGTAGAGGGCGCGCATCTGGCGCGGCGTGCCGTCGCGCGACGTCTTCAGCACGTCCAGCGGATCGTCGAACCCGGGCCAGGCGCGGTCCACCGCGCGGCCGAACTTCAGGAAGCGCGCGGCGTCCGCGATGCCGCAGCGGTTGAACGCGCCAAGGGAGGATTGTCCGAGCGGCCCCGCGTGGAACCGTTCGCCGCCGCCGTGGTCCTCGTGGTAGTGCGACAGGTGCAGGTAGTCGACCTTGTCGCCTTTGGGATTGACGCCGAGGATGTATTTCGCGGCGAACTCGCCGGCACGGACTGACGGGTCGCACGGAAGCGGCACCTCCGCCGCGGTCCGGAAGAAGCGCATCGAGTCGCCGCAGTCGAGGAGCATCGACGTGCCGTCGGGGAAGATGTGGAACATGCATTCGGAACGTCCGGTGTAGATGTAGTGCACCTGGTAGTGTCCGCTACGCCACTCGCACCGTCCTTCCCACGCACCGGGCGTCCACGCCGTCGCGAAGCTCCGCGCCTCATGGTAGCCTGTCACCTTCACGCCGCCGGACGGATAGACCTCGATCAGCGAGAATGCATTGTCCGGCGCGTCGTGCAGCACGCTCGCCGGCGACGTGAAGTAGCCGATGCCGTTCACCTCGCGGAACGATCCCTCGTGCCAATGCCCCTGCACGACGCATTTCACCTTGCCCGACGCCTCCAGGATCGCGCGCACCTCGGCGGCGTTTTTGATGCATGTCTCGTCCTCGGCGTCCAGCTGCTGGTGGACTATCGGCACGCACGGCCCCTTTGCCGATGCCAGCTCGGCCTTCAGGAACGCCACCTGCTCCGGCGGCAGGAACGCGTCCTTCCAGAAGAAGTTGCCTCGGCAGTACGGCGTGCCGTCGGGCTTGTAGCAGGCGTCCAGGACGATGAACTTCACGCCTTTGCAAACGAATGCGTAATATGCTTTCGCCACAGGCTGGCCCTCGTTGGAGACGTGCGAAAGGAACTCCTCCTTTGAGATGTTGTCGTGGTCATGGTTGCCGAGCACATGGTAGCGCGGACCCTTGAACGCGGCGAACCGACGTTCGATGGCGTCGAGATAGGCCAGCGACTCCTCTGGCGTGCGCCCCAGGTCCTTGAAGTCGCCGCCCTCCACTACGAAATCGACGCCAAGCTCGTTCATCTTGGCGGCGAACGCGTCCATCTTGACGAGACCGTCGCGGTATGCGCGCAGCAGGCTTGGCTTTAGGTGCGCCGCGTAGTGGCAGTCCGTTATGAAGCCGAACCGCACCGACGGCGCGGCGTCGCCAACGTCACCGAAGGTCGTCGCCACGCCGGCGGCGACGAGGCTTCCGAGGAAATCCCTTCTTTTCATTCAAGGCTCCTTGAGCTCATGTGCGTCAAAGAATTCATCCACGATTCCTTTTTCGTGTATTTTACCAAACGGTCCCCACTGGCGCAACACGGGTTAGTGCTTAGTGCCTAGTGCCTAGTTTCTGGTTTCTGGTGGGAGGCGTAGTTGATTTACGGTGTTTGAGGACGAGTAGGAGGATAGGACGAGTAGGACAATAGATAGGAATGGAGAGCGCATTCCTCCGCGATTAACGCGAGAGGGCCGAAGTTTGAGGGCGGAGGAGCGGGAGGCGAGAGCTGGCTAGGCGGAGAACGCCCCCGGGGGACGCGTGGCGAGGCGGGTGCGGATGCGGGGCGGCGCGAGACGACAGCATCGCGCCGCATCCGCGCCGCAGACGCCCGCCACGCGCACCACGGCGACCAGCGCTCTCCGCCGGTGCCGGAGCGAGACGACCGCTCCGACAACCGAGGGCCCGCCGTGAAGCGCGGACGATTTCCGGAAAGAAGCGAAAGGGCCGGGTGAAAACGCGTGGACGGCGCAGCGGCAAGGGGTGACGGCAATCTGGTGATTGCCGAACCCCCGTGACGCAAGCCGCAACGCGCGTTTTCGCACGAGCCCTTGAGCGCCGGAAATCGGACGCACATGCACTACGCACGGGACGGAGCTTAGAGCTTAGAGCTTAGAGCTTAGAGTTTCTAGTTTCTGGCTTGTTCACCGTAACTTTGGCGAAGGTGGGTTTCGGGTGGTAAGTGGTTGTTTATTATACTAGTGGATTGTAGTTGGCTAGCGCGGCGTTTTTTGATAAAATATAGACCGTTCCAGACCCTTGGAGAATTTACCGGAGAATGAACAGCAAGAAGAATCAGGATCGTCGCGTCGAGATGACAGTCGAAGGTCTTAGGCAGGACTACGAGTGGCATGTTCGCTACACGTTGGCGAAATACAGCGGCAAGACGACGCCGCGCGACCAGTACACGGCTTTCGCCTACGCCGTGAGAGACAGGCTCGTCGAGCGATGGATGGAGACGCAGGAGAGGTACCATCGGCAGAACGAGCGGCGCGTCTACTATCTTTCCCTCGAATTCCTCATGGGGCGGCTTCTCGGCAACAACGTGATCAACCTCAAGCTCGACCGCCAGTGCTCCGACGCTCTGAAGGAGTACGGCATCGACTGGAATTCGCTCAGAGACTTCGAGACGGACGCCGGGCTTGGCAACGGCGGCCTCGGACGTCTGGCCGCCTGCTTCCTGGACTCGATGTCCACCCTTGATCTGGCCGGCATGGGATACGGACTCAGATACGACTACGGCATCTTCCGCCAGAGGATTGTGGATGGTCAGCAGGTGGAGGAGCCGGACCGCTGGCTCAAGGACGGCTATCCCTGGGAGATGGTTCGCCCCGAATATGCGCAGACTGTGCAGTTCGGCGGACACGTGGAATGCGCGAGCGAAGGCGACACCACGCGCTGGCGCTGGGTGGGCGACGAGGTTGTGCAGGGGATCCCCTACGACATCCCTGTCGTCGGCTACAAGAACGCCGTGAACACGCTCCGCCTCTGGAGCGCGAAGGCCACGGACGAGTTCGACCTCGCCGACTTCAACAAGGGGTCGTACATCGAGGCCGTGGAGGCGAAGGTCCTCGCCGAGAACCTGACGAAGGTGCTCTATCCCAACGACAACACGACGGCCGGCAAGGAGCTGCGCCTTCGGCAGCAGTACTTCTTCGTGTGCTGCTCGCTCGCGGACATCCTCCGCCGCTTCCGCGAGGAGAACTCCGACTGGACCGCGCTTCCCGACAAGGCGTTCATCCATTTGAACGAGACGCATCCCGCGCTCGTGATCCCCGAGCTGATGCGCATACTGGTGGACCAGGAGGGGCTGGAGTGGGACGTCGCGTGGGACATCACCTGCCGCTCCACCGGCTACACCAACCACACCGTCCTCCCCGAGGCGCTCGAGAAGTGGCCCGTCCCGATGATGGAGCGCCTCCTGCCGCGCCATCTCCAGATCATCTACGAGATCAACGGACGCTTCCTCGGCCGCATCTCCGGGATGTACCCCGGAGACACCGACCGCCTCGCGCGGATGTCGCTCATCGACGAGACGGGCGGGCGCTACGTGCGCATGGCCAATCTGGCGATCGTGGGGTCCTCGAGCGTGAACGGCGTGGCGGAGCTTCATTCGCGGATTCTGCGCGAATCGCTCTTCCGCGACTTCTACGAGCTGATGCCGGAGCATTTCCACAACGTGACGAACGGCATCACGCCGCGCCGCTGGCTTCTGAAGACGAACCCGACTCTTTCGCAGCTGATCACCGAGAAGATCGGCGACGGCTGGATCACGAACCTCGGCGAGCTGAGGCGCCTCGAGGAGTTCGCCGGCGACGGGGCGTTCCTCGACTGCATCGGCAAGATCAAGCACTCCAACAAGCGCCTGCTCGCCAGATACGTCCTCGAGACGCAGGGCGTGAGGCTGGACCCGGAGTCGATCTTCGACGTGCAGGTGAAGCGCCTCCACGAATACAAGCGCCAGCTGCTTCTCGCGCTCTACATCGTGATGTTCTACAACAGGCTCCTCACGGATCCGTCGTACGACCCGGCGCCGCGCACGTTCGTCTTCGCCGCCAAGGCCGCGCCCGGCTACCACATGGCGAAGCTGATCATCCGCCTCATACACGGGATCGCGGGAGTGGTTAACTCCAACCCGCGCACGCGCGGCAAGCTGTTCGTTGTGTTCCTGCCCGACTACCGCGTGTCGCTCGCCGAGAAGATCATGCCGGCGGCGGAGGTCTCGGAGCAGATCTCGCTCGCGGGCACCGAGGCGTCGGGCACCGGCAACATGAAGTTCATGATGAACGGCGCGCTCACGCTCGGCACCTACGACGGCGCCAACGTGGAGATCAACCAGGAGGTTGGCGACGAGAACATGTTCCTGTTCGGCATGCGCACCGAGGAGGTCGCGAAGATGCGCGCCGCGTACTGTTCCCGCGACTACTACCGCAACGACCCCGAGATCCGCGCGGCGGTGGACATGATCCGCGACAACGTGTTCTCCCTTCTCAACCCGGGCATCTTCGACCCGATCGTCCGCACGCTGCTCGACTACAACGACTACTACATGCTCCTCGCCGACCTCCGCTCCTACAGCGACGCGCAGGACCGGGTGGACGCCGCCTACCGCGACAGGGCCCGCTGGAACAGAATGTCGCTCGTGAACATCGCGCGCTCCGGGCGCTTCTCGTCCGACCGCGCCGTGGCCGAATACGCCCGCGACATCTGGCGCGTGGGCCCCGTAGACTTCACCAAGGAGATCCCATGAAGAAAATCCACCTGACGCTTCTCGCCGCGGCCGTGGCCGCCTCTCTCGGCGCCGCGACCGTGTCGTCCGTGTCCGTGCGCGGCGCGGACGGCTCCTCCGGAGACTATGGCGACGTTCTCGTGCGCTGCGGCACCAAGGCCGGAGACGAGTACGACTCCGCCCAGTGCGCGCGCGATGTGCGCGCGCTGCGCGACACGGGCGAGTTCGAAGACATAACGGTGGAGGCGTCGCGCGGCGAGAAGGGCGTGGACGTTGTGTTCATCGTAAAGCGCAAGGCCCGTTTCCAGGGTCCGCTCAACGTCAAGGGCAACGACTACTGGAACGCCGGGAAGATCGCCAAGCTGGCCGAGCTCAAGGACGGCTACACCTACGGCGAGGCCGACTACGTGGCCGCCGCCAACAAGGTGCGCCGCGAGTACCAGAAGAAGTACTTCCCGGACGCGAAGGTGACGCCCGTCGTCGAGCCGGTCCCCGGCGCCGAGGGCGCCGTCTCCGTCACGTTCGAGATCGACGAGGGCGAGCGCAGGAAGATACGCAAGTTCGACTTCATCGGCGCGGAGAGCGTAGACCACGACGACCTTCGCGCTGCGATGGGCGACTATCCCTGGTGGAACCCGATCGGCTGGTTCTCGGACACGCCCACGAGCGAACAGGACTTCGCCGAGGCCCGCGACAAGATACTCACCGTCTACCGCGACAAGGGCTATCTCGACGCGTCGGTGTCGATGCCGGATGAGATTTTGGTGGGCGATGGCAAATGCGACCGCGTCTTCCGCGTCAACGAAGGCTCGCCGTACAAGGTGGGCAAGATGTCGGTCAAGGGCGTGACGAAGTACCCGGAGGAGGCCGCGCTCAAGTCCGTCAAGAACCTCAAGACGGGCGACGTGGCAGGCGCCGCCGCGCTGGCGCAGGCCGCGCGCGACATCGAGATATTCTGCGGCTCCGGCGAGCACGCCCTCGCCGAGACGCACGTGGAGGTGCGCAGGATTCCGGCGGCGGACGACGGCTTCGACAACGTGATCGACCTTGTCTTCGACGTGAAGGAGGGCATCCCCGTCACACTCAACCGCGTGATCGTGCGCGGCAACGACTACACCAAGGACAAAGTGATCCGCCGCGAGGTGCGCCTTTCGCCGGGGGACCCGATGCTCGAGGACAAGGCCGAGCAGTCGAAGCGCCGCCTCGAGAACCTCCGCTACTTCGAGCGCGTAAGATACTACCTCGAGCGCGTGGACGGGCAGCGGCCGAAGAACCCGGGCGAGCCGGAGCTTCGCGACCTGGTGTACGAGGTCACCGAGAAGAACACGGGCAACTTCATGGTGGGCATAGGTGCGTCGAGCGTCGATTCCGTGTACGGGACGGTGGAGCTCTCCGAGTCCAACTTCGACCTCTTCAACCCGTGGCGCTTCAGGGGCGGCGGGCAGAAGGGCCTCATCCGCATTGAGGCGGGACCGCGCGTCCAGACGTATCTCGCCTCCGTGACGGAGCCGTGGCTGTTCGACCGCCAGCTCGAGCTCACGGTTGACGTGTACCGCCGCGGCCGCTGGTTCGACATGTACGACCTCTATCGCTCCGGCGCCTCCGCCACGCTCTCCTATCCCGTCAAGTTCTGGCCCACCTGGCAGGCGTTCGGCCGTTTCGGCGCGCGCGTCTCCGCCGAATACATCGAGTTCGACGACGTGGAGAAGGACCGCTTCTACAACCCCAAGACCGGCCGCAACGACTGGCAGGCGTTCAAGGAGGAAGAGGAGAAGTACGGCGACAAGTGGGAGGTTCCGTTCCGCATCTTCTGGGCCGACGACACCCGCGACAGCTTCATCTTCCCGAAGAAGGGCCACAAGATCAACATCTACGGCGAGCTCGTCGCCGCCGACAATGAATATTGGCATGCAGGCTTCAACTATCGCCAGTACCTCACGGTCTGGAAGAAGTACAGCCACGTCGTCTCCTTCGGCCTTCGCGCCGAGACGCTGGACACCTTCGGCGGTTCCGACAAGCTCCCGATCTACGACCGTCTCTTCCTCGGCGGCCCGCGTTCGATACGCGGTGTGGAGTACCGCGACATCGCCCCGCGCGTATGGAAGCGTCCCGGCAAGAAGGGCCACTACGAGCCGTGGGGCGGCCAGACGAGCTGGTGCATGAACATCGAATACACCGTTCCGATCGTCAAGATGGTGCGCTTCGCCGTGTTCACCGACCTCGGCTCCGTGGGTGAAGACGAGTTCGACTTCGACACCGACATGTTCTGCTGGTCGGTCGGCGTTGGCCTTCGCCTCGATCTCGAGCAGTTCCCGATCCGCCTCGACTTCGCCACGCCCATCAAAGAGCCCGACGACGATTGCGACAAGGAAGTGTTCTCCTTCACCGTTGGATATGATTTCTAAGGTGGATTGGGGGATTGTAGGATTGTGGGATTGTAAGATTGTAAGATTGTGGGATTGTGAGATTGAGGAATTGTGAGATTGTGAGATTGTTGGATTGGGAGGTTGTAAGATTGTAGGATTGTAAGATTGTGAGATTGTAAGGTTGAGAGATTGTGAACTTTGGAATAATCACCCAATCATACAATCATACAATCTCACAATCTCACAATCACACAATCATACAATCTCACAATCTTACAATTTTCTAGCAAACCTCGAAGTAGGAAGCAGGAAAGAGTAGATGAACATCCATAGAATCATTTTTACGGTGTTTGTGTGCGCTGCGGCGATGTTGTCCGCAGTGGAGCCGGTCCAATGGCTTGAGGACGAGGATCTGGGCGAGTTCTGTCTATTGGGGCAGTATGACAGCGGCATCAAAAAGACGAAAGCGCGGAAAAACGTTCTCGACATGCCGATCAAGATCAATGGCTGCGTCTACGAACACGGAGTAGGCATGCATGTGTTTCCGAAAAAGACATGGGTCGGCGACTTCTTCCCAGGGGGCAAGGCAAAACGCTTCGAGGTGAAGTTCGGGCTCGACGACCGGTCCGGCGAGAACGCATCCGCGGTTCTGAACATATACGCGGACGAAAAACTCGTGGCGTCTTCGGGTGTGGTAAGGAAGGGCTGGTCCGCCAAGGAGATGTCAGTCGATTTGAAGGGAGTTCTTGTGCTGTCCATCGAGGTCAAGGACGGCGGTGCTTTCAACTATTCTGTATACGCGGATCTCGCAGACGCCGCGTTTGTGATGGAGGACGGGGCGAAGCTTCTGGCCTCGCCAGAGTCGTTTTCGCGGCAGTTGGGCGTGCTCACGCCGGCGGACGACGGAAAGCCGCGCATCAACGGTCCGGCGCTCTATGGCGTGAGGCCGAAGAAACAGCTTCTCTACCGTGTGCCGGTCAGTGGCGAGAGGCCAATGAAGATCGCCGTAGAGGGACTTCCGGAAGGGACGTACTTCGACGAGAAGAGGCAGCAGCTGAGGGGCGTGACTCCGGCGAGGAAGGGCGACTATCCGCTTGTGATTCGCGCCAAGAACGCAAAGGGCGAGACGAAGAGAGAGTTTCTCCTCAAGGTGGGTGACAAGATTGGCTTGACGCCGCCGATGGGCTGGAACAGCTGGAACGCATCCTCTATGTGGGTGGAGGACGCACGCGTCCGCAAGATGGCCGATGCCGCCGTGGAACTGGGGCTTGCGGATCATGGCTGGCAGTATCTGGTGATCGACGATGGATGGGCGTGCGCACTCTCCAGCGCGGAAGTCCATGGCGGACCTGTCGAGAAGTGCGTCGGCAGGCCGCGCGACGACAACGGGAACATCCTGCCCAACTCGAAGTTCCCGGACATGAAGGCACTTTCCGACTATGTCCACGACAAGGGTCTCAAGTTCGGCATATACTCGTCCCCGGGGCCTAAGACATGTGCAGGGCTGGAGGGCAGTTGGAAGAACGAGTGGCGCGACGCGAGGCGATTCATCGTGTGGGGCGTCGACTACCTGAAGTACGACGCCTGCTCCTATGGCGCAGGCGACTCACGGGGGTTTTCCGAGGGGCGCTACCAGAAGCTGCTTCCGTACATGATGATGGGCAAGGCCATACAGGAGGGCGACCGGGACGTCTTCTTCTCGATATCCAGCCAGGCCGACTTGTACGTGGACGCCTTCCAGCGCTGCCGGGCGAATTCGCAGCGAATAACAAGCGACGTGTTCAACTGCTGGCCGCTGGTGCGCCGGTCAATGGTTGCCGAGCGGTATTACTGGATGAACACGGAGCCTGGTCAATGGTGCGATCCAGACATGCTCGTTCTGCAGGCGAGCGGGCCGAAACGCGGCCACCGCATGACGCCCAACGAGTTCTATACCCATGTGTCGCTGTGGTGCCTGTATTCTGCTCCGTTGATGATGGGCTTCCCACTTGACAAGGCGACTCCTTTGACGCTTTCCATGCTCACGAACGACGAGGTCCTCGAGGTCAATCAGGATCCATTGGGGCTTTGCGCGGCGCTGATCCAGACGCCGGGGCGCGATGAGGTGTGGGCAAAGCCGATGTCAGACGGATCGATCGCCGCGGGCCTTGTGAATATGGGCTACGTCGAGCGCAAGGTTAAGTTTTGCTTCAAAATGGCGGGGATGCGCGGGAAGTGGCGTGTACGCGACCTTTGGCGGCAGAAGGACGAGGGCGTGTTCGAGAACTGCTACGAGGTCTCCATACCAGGCCATGCGACGCAGCTTGTTCGCATCTGGCCAGAGGAGGGCGCCAAGTTCGCCGACGACGTGCTCGACATCCGCGACTTCGCGTGGATGCGCCTCGTGGAGGAGGAGCGTCCGCTCAAACCTGGGGCCGACGGTTGTGTGCCATGTGCCGAGAGACGCGAGGCGATGAAGATGAAATGAAGTCCCCATTTTCTTTTTGCCTGGGGGGCCATTTCTAAAGTTTCTAGTTTCTGGCTTGTCCGCCGTAACCTTGGCGGAGATGGAAGCCTTGGTGAAGGCGGGTTTCTTGAGGATGACGAACTAGAGTTGTGGAATCCCAGTCCCATTTCCCGCTTGTGCGTGAAACGGAGATTTGGTATTATGGATGCCGAAAAACTGAACCTAAAAGAAGAATAACAATGAAACTTCAAAATAACGGTAATTTTGTAGGGGGGGGGGTAGTTTGTCTGCCCTCCTTGGAGGGTTGGCTATGACTACGGCGGCGAAGCGGATTGCGTTGTTCGCAGGATGTTTTTCAATCGCCGCCGCAATGGGCGATGTGTTGCGCTACGGCACGGCGGAGACTCCGGTAGACGGCACCGTGGAGCTTTCAGACGGGACTGTCGCTACGGGCGTGGAGGCGCACATCGTGGAAGGTTCGGAGCTGATCTTGACGAACGGCGACCTGCGTCTCGACGCTCCGGCGGCGGATGTTCCGCCGGAAATCGTACGGTACGGTGGCGGCGTCAGGGTCGCGAGCGATGTGTCCGCGCCCGATGGACTCGTTTTGCGAAGCGACTCCAAGACGCTCGTTCAGGAGAACTTCTATCCGCAGGCGTGGAACCATTCTCCCACGGCCACGCTCTTCGCCACGGGCAAGAATCTCGACGAATACGTTCCAGGCGTTGGCAAGCGGTCGACATGGTTGTGGGATATGGACGATCCGCAGCCAGGCTATCCTTTCATTGTGAAGCGATCACCCGGCGAGCTGACGTTCGAGATGCAGTACATTAACGACTATCTGCGCTCCATTAAGGTGCGTCTTTTCCAAGTGGGGGAGGACATCTATGCGCAAGTCCTCTGGGCGCGTTACGCGAATGCCGCAAAAGGGTACGGATTCAGCCTTGAGAATTCCTACACTGGTGAAGTGCCGGTCAATTCCAAGACGCATCAGCCCACGGCAAACAATCAGACGTGGTTCGGCGTGCACACGCTGGTGCTGCTGCACGAACCGGATTTGGCGAACATGACCGTGGTTTCCGGCAACTTGTCCGTATCGGGAGGACTTTCCCTTGAAAACGTAGATGCATCAATTGAGGGCAATGCGCTGGCCGGTGTTTCATCAGTGCCGATCACCGTCTCGAATTCGATGCTGCGCGTAAGTGCCGACACGGAGGCCACTCTGGACTCTCCTTTGACCGTTTCAGACGCCACGCTTCGTTTCGGAGGAAAAACCGTTGGAAACAACTTGGACGAAACTTCCGGCGCGATAGTGACGATCGGTTCTTCGAAGTCCACGCTTTTCTACAACACGCACATCTCCGGTCTTGAGATAACCGGCGCCTACGTCCGCCAGGGGACGGGTGCCGCGATCATGGGCGATAAAAGCTGGTTCGGCTACTATGAGAAAGTTGATGACGGGATCACATTCCAGGCGCAGGGCCAAAGTAACGACGGCTGGAACAAGTGTGCGCTTGTGAGCATCTGGCAGGAGGGGTCGAACATCGTGGGCCAGGTGACCGGCAAGCCGTACAATTACGTGTCGAAGTCGCCGCTCGGGACGGACATGCGGCTCCCAGAGAATGTCAAGGGGCAGGGCGACTACAACGCGACGAACATAACGTACAATCTCGTATGTAATATGAAGGCGTCTTTGCATTTGACCGGCACGGTGAACGGGTGTTCCGCAAATGCGGTGGTGGAGTCTAATGCGCTCGTGTACGTTGATTCAAGATATGCGCTTCCGGTGTCGACGCAGGGTGTCGTGACGGTTGAAAGGGGCGGAGAAATGTACTGGTGTGCGCCGAATGCCTCGTCTGCGAAGGAACTTCCCACGTTCTGTGTGCGCGGACGTCTTGTGTACTGCACAACGGGGTATCGAGACGGCAGCCATTACGACATTGACGGCGGCGTGCTTTCGTTGATCAATCTCGGCGAGGGCAACTCAACAAGCGAGGCGGGGCAGTATCTCAATTCACTCACTTACCGCGATGGGGCGCGCCTAACCGGGCGTCGGCCAAGAGTCGGCACGGACGGCAACTGCACATGGGTTGTTGAAGGCACTTCGCCGTCCTACTGGGAAAGCGGCGGCAGACTCGTCGGCATGGGCAACGCAACCGCTGAAGGCTCGCGTTCGTTCACGGTGCAGGTGGCGGACGTGACGGGCGACGGCGAGGCGGACTTCATTTCGCTGCCCGCCTCTTTCTCCGGTTACCCCGATTCGCTTTTCACGGACTACTACTCAAACCTTATGCGCCTGAAGATAATCAAGGCGGGCGCGGGCACGTGGGAGTGGCGTGCGAAGGGCGGAACGTGGACTGGTCGGCTCGTCCTGAAGGAAGGCGTCGTGAGGTTCACGAAGAGTGCTTCGCTCGCCACCAACGGACTTGGGCTTTATTTCGACGGCGGCGAGCTGCAGCTTGCCGCCGGGACGACCAACTCGGTGCCGAAGGTCGTCGTCGCGGCGGACTCGACGCTTTCGCTCGGCGGCGAGGCGGTTGTGGAGTTCCCCGACAGCGTGGAGGACTTCACGGCGGGGACTGTGATCTCCAACGGCGTGACTTTCGCCGTGAACGGACCGAATGTGAGGGTGGGGCGGCGCACCGGCGTGAGGTTCGGCGCGTCGGCGTGTCTTTCGGACGACCTCCTTTCGCGGATCAGATACAACGACATGCGCGTGAGGCAGGATTCGGAGGGCTGGCTCACGCCCTCCGCCAAGGGAATCATGATCAAGATCCAGTAGATTGTGAGATTGTGAGATTGTATGATTGTGTGATTGGGGGATTGTGAGATTGGGAATAATCATACAATCATCCAATCCTACAATCTTACAATCACACAATCTTACAATCAAACAATATAGTAGATTCGCCGTCTTGTCGGCAGGTGGGGAGATTTGGTATAATCTCAGACGTCAAACAACGCAAACAGAGAAATCCAGAACATGAAAAGAACAATACTCGCACTCTCGCTTGCGGCCGTGTTCGCCGCGTCCGCCGAGATGAAGATCGGAACCGTGAACATGCTGCAGCTCGTCCGCCTCCATCCGAGCCACGAGACAAACCGCAACCTTATAAAGTCCACGGACAAGGACTACAAGGCCAAGCTCGACGGGCGCCAGGACGCCCTCAAGGCCATAGCCGAAGAGGGCAAGAAGGCGCAGGAGGACCTCGCCAACCCGATGCTCTCCGCCGCCGCCAAGGCTGAGGCCCAGAAGAAGCTCGAGAGTGTGCAGCAGCGATTCATGACGGCGCAGCAGGACCTCCGCACCGAGGCGCAGCACTACCAGAACGAGCTTTCCGACCTGGAGTCGCGCCTTCTCAAGCTGGAGACCGAGGACATCCGCGCCAAGATATCCGCCTTCGCCAAGCAGAACGGATACGATCTCGTTCTCGACGTCACCACCATCGGCTACGCCAAGGATTCGCTCGACGTCACGGATGAGATACTCAAGGCGCTGGGCGTCGATCCGAAGAAGCGCACGGAGAAGAAAGATGCTGACAAGTGAGCTTGCGGCCAGGCTCGGCGGCGTCCTCGAGGGAGAGGACGTCGACATTGTCGCCTGCGGCGGCCTCGAGGAGGCGCGTCCTGGCGACTTGAGCTTCTGCAAAGACGCGAAGCACGTCCCGCTCGTCCAGACCACAAAGGCGAGCGCGATACTCCTTCCTCACGACTGGACTCACGGCGCTCCGTGCACCATCATCCGCGTAGACGACCCCAACCGCGCGTGCATGGACGCCGCGGTGCTGTTCGCCCCTCCGCCGCCGGCGCGCGCGCCGGGCGTGCATCCCTCGGCGCTGGTGGATCCCTCCGTGAAGCTCGGGGAGGGCGTGCACGTGGGCGCGTTCACAGTGATAGAGAAGGGCGCGACGATCGGCGACGGATGCGTGATCGAGGCGCAGGTGTTCATCGGCGAAGGCTGCGTTGTGGGCGCCGGGTCCCACATCTACCCGCAGGTGACGCTGCGAGAGGGCACCAGGATAGGAAAGGGCGTCATCCTCCACTGCGGCGTGCGTCTCGGCGGCGACGGCTACGGCTACAACACCACGCTTGAAAACGGCATTCCCAAGATCGAGAAGATCCCGCAGCTCGGCGTGGTGGAGCTGGGCGACTACGTGGAGATCGGCTCCAACACCACGATCGACCGCGCGCGCATCGGCCGCACCTACATCGGCCCGCACACGAAGATAGACAATCTTGTGCAGATCGGCCACAACGTGAAGGTTGCCGGCTACTCCGGCATCATCGCCCAGGCGGGCGTCGCCGGCTCCACGCAGATCGGCAGCGGCTGCCTCATCTGGGCGCAGGCCGGCATCTCCGGGCACATCAAGATCGCAGACGGCGTGCAGGTGGGGCCGCAGGCCGGCGTGCCGCAGTCGCTCGACGGCTCGCAGAAGTACGTGATCGGCGCCCCCGCGATGTCCATGAAGGAGCTTGCCGCGATCACCCTCGCGCCGAAGATGATAGCCAAGACGCGCGCGGAGCTCAAGGCTCTCAAGGCGGAGGTGGCCGCTTTGCGGAAGTAGTTCTTCATGAAGCCCATTGTCGTCATCCCCACGTACAACGAGAGAGAGAACGTCAAGGCGATGGCCGCGGCGGTTCTCGCCCATCTGCCGCCGGAGGGAATGCTGTTGTTCCTCGACGACAATTCGCCCGACGGCACGGGGGAGATAATCGACGGCCTCTGCGCCGGGGAACCGCGCATCGCCGTGATGCACCGCGAGAAGAAGGAGGGTCTGGGCCGTGCCTACGTGGCCGGCTTCGCCAGGGCCCTTGAGATGGGCGCGACGCACATTATAGAGATGGACTGCGACTTCTCGCACGACCCCGCGGACGTCGAGCGCCTTCTCGCCGCGGTCGGCGGCAGGCCCGATTCGCCGCCCGGCGCCCCTGACGTCGTGATCGGCTCGCGCTACGTCAAGGGCGGCAGATGCGTCGGCTGGCCGTTCCGCCGCTGGTTCATCTCCCGCTTTGGCGGCATATTCATACGCATAGTGATGGGGACGCCCGTGGCAGACCCCACCGGCGGCTTCAAGTGCTTCACGCGCGGGGCGCTCGAGCGGCTAGGGGACTTCTCGTCGATACGCTCCTTCGGCTACTCGTTCCAGATGGAGATGAACTACCGCATGTGGAAGATGGGCCTCAAGCTGGCGGAGATTCCGATAACCTTCTCCGAGCGCCGCGCCGGCGAGTCGAAGATATCCGGCTCGATAGCGGTGGAGACGCTCAAGCTCGTCTTCAAGATACGCTTCGGCCGCTGACCTGCCGCTGCTTTACGAGTTCAGCCATGGACGACTACGAGCTTTCAGGGATCGAGACAATCGCGCGCGGCGTGTGCGTGCGCGGCGGCAAGCTGCTTCTCTGCCGCGCAAAGGGCGGCGCCACCACCTATCTGCCGGGCGGACACATCGAGTTCGGCGAGACGGGGCGTCAGGCTCTTGTGCGCGAGGTGAAGGAGGAGCTTGGCCTTGACGCCGGGACAGGTGCGTTCTTGGGAGTGGTGGAGAACTCCTTCATGCAGAAGGGCAGGCCGCATTCCGAGATCAACCTGGTCTACGAGCTGATTCTGCCCGACGCGGCGGCGGAGGCGAAGGAGGACTGGATAGAATTCGAGTGGCGGGACCTCTCCGATCTCTCCGACCTTCTGCCTACTGATTTCCACCGCCTCGCCACCTGGCCCGGCGTTCGCTTCGAGGCATGACGCCCTGATTCGCATGGTCCCCGTCTAGTTTCTGGTTTCTGGTTTCTAGTATCTGGTTTCTGGTTTCTGGAGGTTGGAGTCGACAGCCGGAAGAATTCTGGGGGAAGCTCCAGTTGAACTTTCGTATAGACGGCGGGCGGGAGAAATGGTATCATGCCTCCCACGCGCAAGGGGCGGAGGTCGTGATCCGGCCGCCATGACCGTGCGTGGAAAAGGAAAAAGACCATGAACAGACGCGATTTCTTCAAGTTCGGCGCGGCTTTCGCCGCAGCCGCCGCCGTTCGCGGCGGCGCCGCCGAGCGGCCCGGCTTCGGCGCGGGCGCCCCCAAGCCTATGAACAACCAGATATGGCTGATGACCTCCGCCTTCCCGGGCGAGTCCTTCGAGGATGTCCTGAAGAGGGCCCAGTCCGTCGGCGCGCAGGGCCTTGAGCTCTGCGTGTTCCGCCGCGACTCCGACCGCAAGGACCACACCGCCACGCACCTCGACTACGAGACGTTCGACCTCGAGGCCGCCAAGCGCGTCGTCGCGCGCTGCAACGAGACGGGCCTGAGGGTCTCCGTGGGCGCGTACGACAACCTCATCGGCGGCGACGAGGCCCAGCAGGTCAACAACCAGAACCACATCCTCAAGCTCATCCGCATCGCGGCGCTCCTGGGCGGCGACGCCAACGACGTGGTGTGCGGCTCGTTCGTGGGCTACGACCACGTGCTCGGCCGCCAGGACCGCGGTTTCGAGAAGAACCTCGAGAAGTTCCAGAAGGTATTCGCGCCCATCGCGAAATACGCCGAGGACCTTGGCGTGACGATCTGCTTCGAGAACTGCCCGATGGAGGGTTGGCAGAGCGTGACGGCGCCGGACTGCTACAACAACCTTCCCGGCTGCCTCGCCGCGCGCAAGCTGATGTACGCGATGGTGCCGTCGAAGGCTCTCGCCGAGACGTACGACCCCTCGCACGACATCTGGCAGCACATCGACCCGAGCGACGTGATAGACGCCATGGACTTCAATCGTCTCCGCCGCGTCCACATCAAGGGGACGCGCAACTTCCCCACGAGCGCCGCAGCCGTCCACTGGGGCCGCCTCTTCCCGCTCCAGAAGGTGGATGACGCCCTCGCCGCGCGTGCGGGTGTGCCGCAGCCGGCCAACGAGTGGGACCGCATGAACTACGAGCCACGCCTCCCAGGCTTCGGTGGCAACGACTCCTGCGACTGGACGAAGTTCCTCCAGACTCTCATGGCGAAGGGCTACAAGTATCCTTTCGTGATCGAGAACGAGGCGTGCAACTCGTCCCACACAGGCAACAAGGGCGCCACCATGCAGGGCTTCCGCGCCACCATCCTCAACACGGCGCCCGTCGTGTGGCCGCTCGGGCCGGACGGCTTCGCCTACGACGCCTCCGCCCGCCCGGAGATGAAGATGGTCGCCACGAAGGACCTCCCTGTCAAGACTATGAAGGACCTCGCGTGAAGAGTTGAGAGGTTGAAAAGTTGAAAGGTTGAAAAGTTGAAAGGTTAAAACCAGAAACTAGAAACCAGCAACCCGCCTTCGTCAAGGCTTCCACCTCCGCCAAGGCTACGGTGGACAAGTTGGCGGACAAGCAAGAAACCAGAAACAAACTTAACCACTAAACCACCTAAAGGACAACAAAATGCTTACAAGAAGATCGTTTCTCGGCGCGATGGGCGCGGTAGGCGCCGCGTATGCGTTTCCGGGATGTCAGTGCTGCTGCGGCGGCGCCAAGGCGCAAGTAGGGTTGCAGCTCTACTCCATCCGCAAGTACATCGGCGGTGACGCAAAGAAGGGCCTGAAGGGCGTGGGCCTCGCGCAGGCGCTCAAGGACGTCGCCAAGCTCGGCTACAAGGGCGTCGAGTTCGCCGGATACTACGGCGCCGACGCGGCGACGCTCAAGGCGATGCTGGCGGACGCCGGTCTCGTCGCCTGTGGCACGCACGTCGGCCGCGACGCCTTCGGCCCCGAGAAGGTGAAGGCCACATGCGAGTTCAACCTCGGCTTCGGCAACAATCTCATCATCTGTCCCGGCGGCGGCAACTTCCCCGGCAAGGGCGAGGACCTCGACGACTTCCTCAAGCGCCTCGTAGACTACTACAACAAGGCCGCCGAGGACGCCGCCAAGTTCGGATGCAAGGTGGGCCTCCACAACCACACCCGCGAGTTCCAGCTCAAGATGAAGGACGGCACCACGTACTGGGACTACTTCTTCTCAAACACCTCCAAGAACGTGTGCATGGAGCAGGATGTGGGCTGGACCACCTGCGCCGGCGCCGATCCCTGCGAGCAGTATGTGAAGTATCCCGGCCGCTCGCCCACGCTCCACGCCAAGGAGAACGGCATGGGCAAGGACGTGAAGGAGTTCGACGCCATCCTCGGCCAGCCCGGCAAGCCCGGCGCGGTGCCCGTTGACTGGGACAAGCTCTTCGTAGCCTCCGACAAGGACGGCGTGAAGTGGTATGTCGTCGAGTGCGAGCGCCACGAGGACAAGCTCTGGGCTGTGGACGAGTCCATCAAGTTCCTCAAGTCCAAGGGCAGGGCGTAAAAGGCTTGAGAGTTTCCGGTTTAGGGCATGCCCGAAACCAGAAACCCGCCTTCGCCAAGGCTATGGCGGACAAGCAAGAAACCAGAAACAAGAAACCCATCTAACCAACTAACAAGGAATCCACAAATGATAGACATCAACCGCAGAAACTTCCTCTTCGGCTCGGCGGCAGCGGCCACCCTCGCCGGTTGTTCCACCTGCAAGCTCGGCACGCGCCAGCTCAAGCCCGGCGAGAAGGCCAACGTCGCCATGATCGGCGTGGGCATCCAGGGCCGCACCGCCCTCATCCCGCAGTTCCTCGCGCAGTACGACCGCGGCGCGAAGATCACCGTGATATGCGACTGCGACAAGACCCGCCGCGAGGACGGCGTCAAGCGCGTCAACGAGTTCTACGCGAAGAAGGGCGTCCAGAGCGACTGCAAGGCCGTGGCCGACTTCCGCGACGTCCTCAAGGACCCGATGATCGACATGGTGTGCATCGCCACCCCCGACCACTGGCACGCCTACATGGCCCTTGAGGCCATGCGCGCCGGCAAGGACGTGTACTGCGAAAAGCCCCTCACCTACAACGTGTACGAGGCCAAGACGCTCATCGCGGCGCAGGAGAAATTTGGCCGCGTGTTCCAGACCGGCTCCATGCAGCGCTCCTGGGACGTGTTCCGCACCGCCGTCATGATCGTGCGCAACGGCTGCATCGGCGACATCAAGTACGTGGACGCCAACTACGGCCGCGGCGGGCAGAAGCTCGGCGGCCCCTCGCACCCGATCCGCTTCTTCGACAAGCCCGAGGACGCCGTCAAGGAGTCCGACGGCTACGCCGAGCTCGGCGAATGGGGCTGGGATATGTGGCTCGGGCCCGCCAAGTGGCGTCCGTACTCCAACCAGCTCGCGCCCAAGGGCGTGAACAAGTTCTACCCGATGTTCTGGCGCTTCGACGACGACTTCGGCACCGGCTACAACGGCGACTGGGGCGCTCACCACCTCGACATCGCGCAGTGGGGCATGGACATGGACAAGAGCGGCCCCTACAAGATCATCCGCTCCGACGAGCCCTACTCCACCGACCTCTTCCACGGCGGCCGCCGCCAGTTCGGCATGAAGATGCTCTTCAAGTCCCCGACCGGCGACATCGAGCTCTACCACGGCCCGTTCGGCACGTGGGGCACGGTGTTCTACGGCACCAACGGCATCGTGGCGGTGAACCGCGGCAAGATCGCCGTGTGGCTCGGCACGGGCCTCGTCAAGCCCAACGCCGATGTCCGCAAGCAGCTGCAGGACGCCACGTTCATGAAGGACAAGATCGTCGCGGAGTCCGTGGGCAAGGACTACGGCACCGACTCGATGGTCAAGAAGGACAATCGCCTCGAGACCTGCCTCAAGACTCTCAAGGCCAAGTTCGACCTCGACAACGCCAAGGTGCAGCTCTACAAGAGCCCCAACCAGGTGCAGAACTTCGTGGAGTGCTACTTCTCCCGCAAGCCCACGATTTCGCCCGCCGAGGTTGGCGGCCGCGGCGCCGTCCTCTGCCAGCTCTGCAACATGAGCTATGTGTACGACACCGGCTTTGGCTGGGATCCCGTGAACATGGACTTCGCGCCCTGCTGCAAGAAGCTCGGCATCCCGCTCCAGCGCGACTACTGCCGCAACGGATGGGAAGTGAAGCTCTGATCCGGCCTGTAAGAGCCCGGCCGGGGGGCGTCTGCGCACGCCCCCCGGCCCCGAAAAAGAAATTAAAAAAAATCACATTTCCCTCTTGCGTCCCGTCAAAGGGTATGGTAAACTTACAGCACGCTTTGGAAAAGTTGGAGACAAAAAATGAAGAAAACACTAGTTGCATTCGGCGCGTTCGCCCTTGCTTTCGCTGCGACAGCGGAGCTTGACACCCTTATTACCTTCTCTACGAAGGGGCCCGACACGTACCTTGACGGCAATACTGTCATGGACGGTGAGTGCTATGCCCTGGTCTGGACGAAGAACGGATCCGAGTTTGCGGGGTTGAACGCAGACGGCACTTGCAAGGACCCGGTGAACAACGCGCTCGTACTTGCCGCTCCGATTGCCAAAGACGGCAAGTGCCCGCCCGTGATGTACGTCGTCAAGGCTGACAAGGCCGCGGAATACGTCGATGGATCGTATGGCATCTATCTGCTTGACACCCGCAAGGCAAGCGGCGCGGTCGACGCGGACGGCAAGCCCGTCTACACGATTCCTGCTCTCAATGGCGGCAAGCCCGCAGCCATCAACCGCTATGTGGCTGTGAAGACCGCCATGTCCGCTCAAGACGGTGAGTTGGCCTCCTCCGCCTTCTCCGGGAGCTTGCAGGTCACCAAGATTGCTGAACCGCCTGCCGACGCTCCCAAGCCGAAGATCACCGCCATCAAGGTGATCGGCGACAACGTCTATCTCACCGTCGCCAATACGGTTCCCTATCTCCAGTACAATGTCGCCGCCGGCGAGACACCTGCCGCCCAGGACGGTGCCGCCGCCCAGGCGCCTGTGAGTGGCGACGCGGAGAAGGAGATCACCCTCGTCGTTCCCAAGAACGGCGACAAGAACTTCTTCAAGGTTCAGCGCAACTAATCTACAAGGAGCCAGAAAATGAAACTCCGCACATTGCTCGCAGTTGGCGCCGTAGGCATGGTGTCAGCCGCTTTCGCGACGGGTACGACTACGTCCGCCAACACCTATGGTATCTTCGCCCTGTCGGATACAACGTCGCCCGACTTGATGATCTCCGTCCCGTGGGTCGATTGCGCGGACGTAAGCCAGAATACGTTCGTCTCCAATGTCGTGAAAACGACGAACCTTGCGGCTGGTGACTATCTTATCTTAAAGGATGGTGCTACGTACAATTCATGGGTGCTGACGGGAACTGCGCCCAACCTCCACTGGACGGCTCAGCAGGTTGTGACCTCTGATGGCGTGACCGCCACACCGGATTCCTCTGGAAAGCGCATCGCCCGCGGCATGGCCCTCTGGCTCCACCGTGCAACGCCTTCTACGTCCTCGCCGATCTATCTGTTCGGCCAGTATTCCGCCACCGAAGCGACGACGGCGATTACCGCCGGAGCTACGACGATGGTCGCGAATCCTGGCACCTCGGATCTCAAGATCTCCGCCATCACGGGCAAGTTCTCCTCTGGCGCTCCTGCCAATGGTGACAAGGTGATGCTTAACACGGCAACTGGCTACAAGACCTACACCTATAATGGTTCTGCGTGGACGTACAAGACCACGGCGGCCTCTGCGCTTCCTGCGCTTCCTGGTGGGCAGTCTGCCAGCGTTGCCGGAACTGCCACGGTAACGGATTCCGATGTCATCCCTGCCGGCAAGGGCTTCTGGTATCAGTCCAAGACGGGCGCTGGAACAATCACTTGGTAATCCTTCAAGGACTAAGACAATGAACCTCTCAAAGAAACTTCTGACTGCCGCTTTTGCAGTTGCTGCCGCGTTTGGCCTTCAAGCGGGTACGCTCTATTGGCAGATCAACAACAACCCCAACAACGACCAGTATGCCGCAGTGGCCATTTTGGATGCTGAAAGTGGTGATCTGGTCGGCTATGCCAATATCCTTGATAGTGACGGTGGTGAGGTGATTGGCAATCTAGTTACTGCTAATGACGCAATGTCAGAAATGCAGTATGCCGAAATCTCCAATGATACTTCCTACAAGTTCGTCGTTGAGATGCTCAGCACCGATGGTTCTACTTGGGAACGTGGTTGGACGGCCGGTACGCCGATGACATACGCGGAACTTGCCGCAGCAGGATATGTCTCTGAAGGTGGCATCTCCGCAGGCAGCGTCAATTCATGGACTTCCTCGGTTACAATCCCGGAGCCTACGAGCGGGTTGCTGCTTCTGGTGGGCGGTTCGCTTCTTGCCCTGCGTCGCAAACGCCGCGCATGAACGAAAGGCGTTCATACACCGAAGGAGAGCGCGAATGCGCTCTCCTTTTGTGTCTAAATGGAGATTTTAAAGTTTCTGGTTTCTGGTTTCTAGTTTCTGGTTTCTGGTTTTAGTTTTCAACCTTTCAACTTTTCAACCTTTCAACTTTTCAACTCTATGAAGAAGTATCGTGACGAATACGATGACGAGAACGATTCCGAGCGCGAAACGTTCGTGACGCAGGAGCCTGTCGTAGTCGACAAACTCTCATTCTCGGACTATGTGTTCGCCGCGTCTCTTGGTGGTGTAGTGTTCTGCCTTCTGATGCTGTGGTCGTTTCCTGTAATAGAGCCGTCGGCATGGCAGGACGCCGCAGAGGCCGTTGGAACTCGCCCGCCGCAGAATCTCTTTCCCGGCCTGTGGCGTGTTCTTGCGGCTGGTGTTTTCAAGGTGTTTTCCGTTTCCGCCGGACTTTCCATGCTTTCCCTTCTCGGCAAGGTGAGCGTTGCCGTCTCCACTGGTTTTGCGTATCTCACATTCAGGGAGATCATGGCGCTCACGCTCCGGCTCAGGCTGCAGTATTCGCGGGCGCGCTATTTCGTCGCGCGTCTTGCCGCAGGTGTGGGCGCGCTGCTCTTCGCCTTCTCCGATCCTGTTTGGCGTGCAGGGCAGTTCTTCTCGCCGGTCACGTTCCTTGTTCTGCTGGCCGTGTTCGGCATGTACCTCTTCTTCGCCTTCCTGCAGGGTGGAAGCCTGCTCATTGCTTATTGCGCAATGTTCGTGCTAGGCGTTCTTTCAGCTGATTCCCCCATGGGGATTCTTCTTCTGGCGCTATGCTGGGGGGTGTACTTCATGGCGGCGCGCCATGTGCTTTCCTTCGAGATGCCGTTGATGAATCCCTTCATCGAACAGGTGTCAAAATGGCATATGACGTTCTTGTTCGTATTCGGGATGATCGGCGGAATAGTCGGCAACTGCTTCTCCTTCGCCGAGATGGGGGGGATGGACGCAGTTGGGCTTTCTGTCGGCGATCTTCCCCTCAAGTACGGGCTTCACATGTGGTCTCGCGTGACGTCCTGTGCCTCGCTCATGGGATGGGTCATCGCGTTTGGCGTGGTGGTTGCGCCGACGGTGGTTTGCATAATCCTGCTGCCGCGCGCGGCGGACGAGGAGCAGTTCCTCCCCTACCACATCGGCGCCGTCTATCTCTTCGCCGGGCTTCTGTCGCTTGCGCAGTTCTGCCAGGTGGACGCGCTCTGGTTCTGGACCTGGATATCCAAGCCCACGATGGTCACCTCGAACTTCCTTCTCTGCATGTTCATGTTCGCGCTCTCCGCGACCACCGTGTTCTCCCTTGCCGTGCTGGGCATAGACACGCTCTGCCGCAACCACCGCCGCCTTGCGCTGCAGCGGTACGCGGACATGCGCCAGGACATCGAATCGCGTCCCGAAGTCGTCTCCCCGAGGGTGATGCAGTTTCTCCGCCGGTTGGGCGTGGTGGCGGTCCCCCTGATCATACTTGGATCTTCCTTGCCGGGCAGACACCTCGGCAAGGCGCGCGAGATGATGTCCATTCTCTCGGACTATGCGGTGGAGGTGGTCGAGGAATGCGGACCGGTGAAGTGGCTTTTCACCGACGGTTCGTTTGATCCGCTTTTAGAGGTCGTTGCCGCCGTCGGCGGGCGCGAAGTGCGTCCGGTGGGAATGATCGACAGGAACAACTCGCCCTACGAAGCGTATCTGCGCATGCGCGGCGTGTCGGACGCCGAGGACAAGCTGTCCATGGAAGTGAGCGGCGGCATGGCGCTGCGCAGCTGGCTGCGCGACAAGAAGGAACGCCTGGTCGACGTCGCGATTCAGCTTGGCTTCGACATATGGAAGCGCGATGGCCATGCGATTCCGCCTTGCTCCGGGCTTGTCTCCCGTCCTGTGGGAATGGACGAGGCGGACTGTGCGCGCGGCGTGGCCCACGCCCGTGCGCTCGGTGCCCGCGTGCTCGAGTTCTACGCGAAGGGCGGGCCGCCCCGCAACGCCGGGCCTCGGTTGATAGACCTGTTCCTCTTTGTGCAGTGGCGCATTGCGCGCATCGCGAGAATGCGCGCGGAACGCGAGGACAATGCCGGGAATGCCCAGGGGTCTCTTGAGGATGTGGCGCTTTCTGAGCAGCTTGACGAAAAGAACGCCTCGCTCAAGCGAATCCTCGAAGGCATGGAGAAGGCGCGCCAGATAATGTCCAGGCAGATCACCCCTCGCGAAGGGCTGCAGATGGCCCTGACGCGTGCCGACTTCGCGCTCGCCCGCCGCTACGCGGAGCCGATCCTCAAGGCCGACCCCGACGAGCCGCAGGCCAACTTCGGCATGGGCATGAGCTACTTCGTGCAGGAGCAGTGGACCCGCGCCGAGGCGTATTTGATGCGCTGCCTCATCCGCAATCCCAAGGAGCCGGCGATCTACAACAACCTCGCGGTGCTGCAGATGAAGACCGGCCGATTCGACGCAGCGGAGAAGAACGCCCGCCGCGCCCTGGAGCTCATCCCGGAGTCCGCCGAGGTGCAGGACACGCTCAAGCAGGTGCTGAAGGCACGCGAGGACGCCGAGGCCCGGGCCCGCAAGGCCAAGAAAAAGGCCGAAGAGGCACGCCGCCGTGCCGAAGAAGATGATTAGTTCGTCCTATTCTCCTACTCGTCCTACCCTCCTACTTGTCCTAAGAATCTCCTATGAAAACCACAATCCTATCCACAGTTTTTGCCACCGCCGCCGTCGCCGCCTCTGCGGCGCTTGCGGACGTGCCCGACTTCAAGATCGGCACTGTCAAGAACCCAACGGCCATCCACATCCAGCGCACGATGAAGGCGTTGGTGGAGTCCACCGCCGACAAGCCGGCCACGGTGCGAGTGCTCTTCTACGGGCAGTCCATCGTGGCGCAGGGCTGGACGGGCGTCCTCATGAAGATGCTCAAGGAGAAGTATCCGACGGTCAACTTCGAGTTTCAGAACAAGGCCATCGGCGGCTTCACCTCGCCGGCCCTCACGCGCACTTCGTGGAGCGATCTCTTCCCGTACTATCCGGACCTTCTCTTCTTCCATGTGTACGGCCCGATCGACAAGTACGAGGAGATCGTGAAGAACACTCGCGCGCTGACGTCCGCCGAGATCGTCCTCTGGTCGAGCCACCTCAGTAGAGGCCAGGATCCGGAGAAGATGCTCAAGGAGCGCGACCAGCGCTCGAAGGACATCAAGGCCGTCGCGGAGCGCAACAAGTGCATGTTCGTGGACCTCAACAAAAAGTGGTGCGAGATGCTTCTGGCGAACAACTGGGCCGCCACGAACATGCTCTCCGACGGCGTGCACATGAACTCAAAGAGCGGTGCATTCAAGTACTACGCGGGTTTCATCGGCGAAGAGCTGTGCCGCATTCCGGGCGCGAGCGGCGAGCCGGAAGTCTCGGGCACGATAACGGAGGTCCCCGCCGTAAAGGGCAACGACTTCAAGGTGGCGGGCGACGGCACGATCAGGCTGCGCTTCACCGGCAACCGCGTGGTGGCCGTCTCCAACGGGAAGAACTTCAATGCCGCGAAAGGTGCTGTGCAGCCAGAGGCCGATCTCTTCCTCGACGGGAAGCCGGTTGCTTCATACAAGGAGATGTGGTACTGTTCGCGTCCGTCCACGCTCGTTTCGTGGATGCCGATGCTCTATCGCGTCACGTTCGACGAACTGCCGGTGAAGGAGGATTGGGCGCTCACTTACATTGAAGGCACCGATCCCTGGGGCAAGCCAGTCCACTACAAGGTGGAGGGCAGCGTGACAGGCTTCGACGGCGAGGGCTGGAGCACCAATGCCTTCAGGTCGACGTCCGGCCGTGCGGTGATCGCCAAGGACGCCTATCACTTCACCTGGCAGTACGACTATTTCGTGAAGAAGCACGTCGACAAGAAGCCTGAGCTCATGAAGAAGGCTGCCAAGCCCGGCGACAAGATCACCTGGAAGACGCTGCCGCTTTTCGCCGATCCCTTCGTCGCGCAGAAGGCCGGCGAGAGGAGCGTTCTCGTCCAGAACTGCTCCAACGAGAAGCACGTGCTCGAGATCCGCCCGAAGAAGAAGGGCGGCAAGCTGCCGGGAATTGAGAAGTTCATAATCTACTCCCCTGCGAAATGAGGAAAGACCGGCGCCCGCGGTGAATTGCGCGACAGTCGTCCCTCTTGCGCGATTGAAGGGAAAATGGTAAAATCGCGCCATGAAAACGAACATTGTTCTTGCGACTGCGTTTGTGCTCTTTGCCGTCGTCTCCGTCAAGGCCGTCGACGGCACTTATGTCTATTCCGACGAATCCAGCAACTGGAACTCAGGCAGCAGGTGGTGGCAGTACGGGCGCTCTCCATCGGACGGGGGTGTGGCCACGTTCCTCGCCGGCAACAAAAATTCGCCGATAAAGCAGACCGTCTCGTCCGGACTCCGGCTGGGCGGCATCACGACGCCGAGCGCAGTCACCACAACGTTCAACGGGTCGTATCCCATAATCTTCACGGGCTCGCCGTTCATCTTCAACGGCGCCGGCACGTACTATTTCAGCGGCGTCCCGCTAGAAGTTGAGTCGGGTGCGACGCTGGACATCGAGGTGGGGAAGAACACGGCGTCCAGCTCTGGCGCGGTGGATCTTTCCGGCACGTCGTTCGGAGGTGTGGGGAGCGTGAGGTTGTCCGGCGGCACGGTGCGGCAGTCTGGCACGACGTCCACGACCTGCGTCTCCGAGAACAGCGTCTACATCGGAGGAGGCGATGTGGAGATAGCTCCGGCGGAATCGGGCGCGACGGTGGCGGAGACGATGTCCACGGCCTCCGGCGCGAGCGTCGTGGCGGCGAAGAGAGGCGGAAGGTTGATGATGACGCAGGGAGGGGCTACGTCCATCACGCTCACGATGGGCGCGCTTTCGCGCGAAGACCGCGGCACGATCACCATCCCGGCGAATCCCGCGGCGCTTGGCGTTTCGCAGTTCTACCGTTTCACGTCCGTCCCCGCCGCCGTGAACGGATTCATGCCGGCGTATCTCGCGCTTCTCAAGCCGGATCGCACATACGATCTTTTCGCCTACGACGCCGACGACGGTCTCGTTCCCGCCGCATGGGCGAGTTCGCTGGGGACCGACGGGACGTCCGCCGTGGCCATTGACGTGAGCGGCGCGACGAACGACGACGATGCGCATGTGGCCGCCCTCAAACTTGATCTCTCGACCGGATCCTTCGTAAACAACGGCAGAATCCAGATCGGTAACGGGACGGATCCCGCAGCGCTCGTCCTGAACTGGAACGAGCAGAGGACCATCAGCGGCACGGGTTCGTTCGACTTCGGCTCGTCCGAGGGCATGATCTGGCTCGGCAGCAAAATGTCCACCGTCGGGCTGGCCCGCGAGTTATTCATCACAACACCCGTCCATGGTTCGAACGGACTCACCCTGACCGGAAGACAGAATTCGTGTCAACCCATCTTCGTCTTTGGTTCGGCGGACAACGATTTCTCCGGCCCTCTGCATGTGATGAACTGCCGCCTGTACATAACCCGCACGTCCAACATACCGCCAGCCGTTCCGATCCACATCGATGGCTCGTGCAACTCGCGCAGCGCCCAGTTGTACTTCTTCTGCACCGGAGTGATGACGAACGACGTATACCTCTCCGGCTACGGACTCGCCTCGGACAACGACCACCCCGGCGCCATACTCGTCGCCGGCTCCGGGCTGCATCTCGCCGGAAACATCACGCTTGAGGGCGACACGCGCTTCGGACTCGCGAACAACGTCACCACATACATCGACGGTCCGATCACGGGCGAAGGCGAACTCTCCTTCGGCAACAACGGCTACAACAACGGCAACATCTGGATCAACGGCACAAACACCTGGGTCGGCGGACTCTCCACGAAGAATCCGCTCACGATCAGTCTTGGCAATCCCGGCGCCACCTTGGGCAAGGGCGAGGTGAACCTCATCGACGGCTCCACGCTGGACGTCTCCTCCGCCGACGGCGTGGTTGTCTCGAACGTGGTGACGGGAAGCGGCGTTTTGAAGGTAGGTTCGAATGCCACCTTCACCGCGTCGGCGACGTTCGCGAAGGTGACGATGTCGTCGGGTGCGACGCTGTGCGCGAGCAACCTCGTGGTCTCGTCGTTCCCGGCGCCGGCGGCGACCGAGGTGAAGGGCGTGTTTGGCGGATCGTCCGTGACGATCGGCGGCGACGGAGCCGCAGAGACGTTCAGAGGCACTTTGGGCGACGGCGAGGGCGTCCTCTCGCTGGAGAAGACTGGCGCGAACACCGTGACGCTCCACGGCCCGCAGAGCTACAGCGGCTCCACGACGGTCTCCGGCGGCACGCTCAAGCTCGAATCCCAGGAGAATCCCGTGGAGGACGGCATAAGCTGGTGGATCGACGCAGACGCCACGAACACCATGCTCTTCGCCGCCGACGGCGTCACCGTCACCAACTGGGCGAGCCGCGTGGGGACCTTCGCCTTCGGCGCCGCCGGCACTGTGCCCTCCGACGCCAGCAACATCCCGGCGTGGTCGCACGTGTACGGCTCGCAATGGGGCTGCCCGAAGCTCGAAGACTGCTCGTGGGCGCCCGGCCACAAGGTGGTCCGCTTCTACACGAACACGTTCGACCGCCTCTATGCCACGGACGTTGGCGGCACCACTCTCGCCACGCATCGTACCGTCTTCTTCGTCACGCGCACCGTCGAGTACTGGTATTACAAGACCGGCGATGTCGGCGGGCCGTTCGGCGGACTCTTCGGACGCGCCGGCAGCGACTACGGCATCCGCCTCACGGGCTACACCCCCGCCAACGACCTCGGTTCATGGAGCGGGGCAGACAACAACAGTAACTTCTTCGACTCCGACGGCAAGTACTGGGACAACGGGGAGCTGAAGAACTACCAGTTCACCTGGTCCAAGCCGCAGATACTCGTGGCGGAGCAGTCGCTGCATGCAGACAACAGCAACATGGTCACGTTCCGCCCCGCGATAGGCGGATACTTCAACACGCATACCGCCAATCCATTCCGTCCCTACGGCGGCGAATACGCGGAGGTGATCGCGTACAACCGCGTCCTTACCGACGCCGAGCGGCAGAAGGTGGAGGACTACCTCGCGCGCAAGTGGTACTCCAAGGACTTCTACGGCACCGCCGAACAGTCGGCCGCCGTGCTGCCCGAATCCACGGCGCTCGAGATCAAGACGGGCGGAGTTCTGGACCTGAACGGAGTCTCCGCGACGGTGGCCTCGCTCTCCGGCATCGGGACGATCACGAACTCCGGCGCGGCGGCCACGCTCACAGTCACCGGCGAAAGCACGTTCGCGGGCGTTGTGGGCGGCGACGTGACGCTGTCGTTCAAGGGCGGCGCCTCGGGCGCGCTGAAGATGGAAGGGGATGCGGCGCTTGACGTCTCCGGCGCGGCGTCCATCGCGCCGTATACCCCGACGCCGCCGAAGGACGGACTCCTCTACTGGCTCGACGCCTCGCATTACGACACGTTCAAGTTCGCGTCCGACGGCGTGACCGTGACCAACTGGGCGAGCCGCATCCCAGGTCTCGCGTCGTTCGAAGAGCCCACTGGAACCACCACCGAGTTCCCGCCTGTGTACGACCCCTCCGGCATGAACGGCAAGCCCGCCGTCTATTTCGGCAAGGACAATACGGAGACGAGGCTTTGCGCGAATTCAAGCTGCGCGACGCGCACGCTCTTCATCGTGACGCGCGGCGCGGCGACGGCCGAGACCGCGGTGGACGGCCTCTGGGGGCCCTACAACACGCGCAACAACGACATCGGCGTGCGCTTCCGCAATGGGAGCAACACCTCGCTCCAGTTCCGCTCCGGCGGGATGTACTTCAACTTCGGCGACATGGTCCGCGTTGACGGCGTCGTTCCCGGACCCACGGTGCAGGCGACGACGGTTCCCAACACGTGTCCGTTCGTGTTCGCGGGCGTGTACGGCGCATGGCACGGAAACGCCACTTCCGCGCGCAACTCGATAGGCGGCTACTACTTCACGCATTCGAACGGCCCGCGCGGCATGAACGGCTGGATCGCGGAGGTGATATCCTACAACCGCGAGCTCTCCATTGACGAGATACGCGAGGTGGAGCTGTACTTGAAGAACAAGTGGATCGCTCCCGCGACGGTGCCCGCCGAGAACGCCGCCGTCTTCGCTGGCGACGGGGATCTGACGTTGACTGCCGTCGCTGCGGCGGACGGGACGGTCGCGCCCGCGCGCTGGCAGGGCGATCTCGACATGTCGTGCGCCAACATCTTCGTCGACGGCTATGAGCGCATCAAGGACGGCGCGAGCCGGAAGGTGCTGGTCGTGGACGGCGAGATGACAGGTTCGCAGTTCAAGTCGCGCGAGCCGGAGGGCGGGCCCTGGCGCTGGGTGCGCCGCGGGAACGAGTGGTTGCTTTTCTACTCCACCGGCTCGTTGTTCATTTTCCGCTGAGGTTGATGTCGCCTGGCAACTCAATGGACTTCATGAAGTCTGAGGCGGAGCGCGGGCCCGCTACACTTTGAGGAATATCTTCCTGCGGTAGAGGAAGAACAAGAACAGCCAGCAGACGGCGATGTACCCGGCTGCGAGAAGCACTTCGCCCGCAGCGGGGGAGAGAAGCCCGGCAAGGCCGCGTCCGCCCGTGAGATGCACGGCGCCGGCGGCGTTTGCCGCTGCGCGCGGCGCCTCGCCGAGGATGTTGCCGGCGACGACCTTGAACTGTATGAAGCGCTGCGCGAGGTATATGGTGATGGAGTTCATGCCGATCACCTTGAAGAAGAACGCCCAGCGCGAGAGGCCCATCACGTCGACGAGCAGATGGAATACGGCGAGCATGGCCACGGAGTAGCCGCCCACGACGAACACGAACGACGCGCTCCAGAGCTTCTTGTTGATCGGCATGGACATGTGGCCGAAGCAGTTGGCCACGGCGAGGCCGAGGGCGGCGAGGACGGCGGCGGCGAGCAGCATCAACCCGATCCGCCGGGTGGGGGGCATGGAGCGGGACGAGCGGAGAAACTCTCCGGAGAGGATACCGAGCAGGGCGGTGGAGGCGGCGGGGATGAAGCCGAGGGCACTTTGGTTGTCGGCGATGCCGGTGTAGGGGGAGAGGACGCCGGGCATGAAATGCCGGTCCACCCAGCCGGAGAGGTTGCCGACTATCGAGAAGGGGCCGGTGCCGAAGTCCTTCACGAATTCAAGGCTCTTGGGGACGACGAGCGCCGCGGCGTCCGGCGCGGGGAAGAAGTACATTGCAAGCCAATAGGCCAGCGGCAGGACGAAGGCCAGGACGGCGAGCGTGCGTGGGCGGAAGAATACGTGCAGCATGGCGCCGATCATCCACGCGATGCCGATGCGCCCCAGAACCGAACCGATGCGCAGCCGTCCCTCGAAGAGCAGGCCCAGCAGGAAAATCAGGACGGCGCGCTTCAGGCAGCGCAAGACGATCGCGCGCGTTGAGGCGCCGCGCTCGCGCTGGGCGGCACAGGAGAATGGCCACGAGACGCCCGCGAGGAAGAGGAAGAGCGGGAAGATCGTGTCTTCGAATCTGAGGCCGTTCCACTCCACATGGCGGAACTGCTGCGCGAGGGCGCAGTCGCCGCCCCAGCCGAACAGCACGCACAGGGCGGTGACGAGCGGGGCCAGGCCCATGATCATGAGCATGTCGAAGCCGCGGAGTGCGTCGAGGGACTCCAGCCGGCGGGGAAGATTGTTTGCGGGCGCGTCCGCGTTTGGTGTAGTGGAATTCATGGCGGTTATTATACCACGCCCCCTCTCCCCTTGTAAACGGGCGCACGGGGTGAATATGCAGATTGTGCCGGCGCTGCCAAGCTTGCCGCTTTTACTGTGTTTTGGGCATGGACGGCGGCGGCGGTTCATGGTAGAATATCTACTTTACGGCGCGGGCTGGAGAACGCCCGGCGTCCGCATGGAGGAAAAAGATGAAACAGATAGGCGTAGGAATCCTCGGCTTCGGCACCGTCGGCGCCGGAGTGGCGGAGGGACTTCTCAAGAACCGCAAGGTGATGGCCGAGCGGCTGGGTGTGGACGTCGTCCTGAAGAAGGTGGCGGACCTGGACGTGACCACGGACCGCGGTGTTGCGCTGCCTGACGGCGTGCTGATCCCGGACGCCGTCGCCGCCATCTCCGACCCAGAAGTGCGCATCGTGGTGGAGACCATCGGCGGTACTGGCGTGGCGCGCAAGTTCGTGCTAGATGCGCTCGCGGCCGGCAAGGCCGTTGTGACGGCCAACAAGAAGCTCCTCGCGGAGCACGGGCGCGAGATCTTCGATGCTGCCGCCAAGAACGGCGTGGACATCTACTTCGGAGCCTCCGTGGGCGGCGGCATCCCCATCATACGCGTGCTGCGCGAGGGCCTTGCCGGCAACGAGATCAACACCATCCACGGAATCCTCAACGGCACCTGCAACTACATCCTCACCAGGATGGAGAACGAGGGCCTGCCGTTCGATGTGGTGCTTAAGGACGCCCAGAAGCTCGGCTACGCCGAGGCCGATCCGTCCCTCGACATCGACGGCTTCGACACGGCCCACAAGGCCTGCATCCTCGCCGCGCTCGCCTACGGTTTCCAGCCCGCCCTCTCCGAGGTGCAGGTGGAGGGCATCCGCACGCTCTCCGCCGCCGACGTGAAATACGCGGCGGACTTCGGCTACCGCATCAAGCTGCTGGCCGTGGTGGCGCGCGACGGCGCCGAGGTGGAGGTGGGCGTGCACCCCACCCTCGTGCCGCTCTCGCACATGCTCGCAAACGTGAACGACGCCTTCAACGCCGTGATGGTCAACGGTGACATGAGCGACAACACACTCTACTACGGGCGCGGCGCGGGCCGCCGCCCCACGGCGTCCACGGTGGTGGGCGACATCGGCGACATCGCCCGCAACATGGCCCACGGTGAGACGCGCTACGCGCGCGCCGCACCGGTCTACGGCGAGGGCCAGTTCAGCCTGCGCCCCGCGGGGGAGATCACGAGCCGCTTCTATCTGCGCTTCCAGGTGGCGGACAAGGCCGGCAGCTTCGGCGCTATGGCGTCCACGCTCGGCCGCCACGGAGTCTCCATCTCCGCCGCCACGCAGAAGGGCGACTCGTGCAGGGGCGGCTATGTGCCGGTGGTGATGCTAACCCATCCCGCTAAGACCTCGGCCGTGGACGCCGCTCTCGCCGAGATACGCGAGGCGGGCGTCCTGGACGAGGCCCCCGTGAAGCTGCGCATGCTCTGACGCACTTGCGCCGGCGGGCGATTTAGGGTAAAATGCCCGCCATGAAAACGTCAAATCTCCTTGCTCTGGGCGCCGTCTGCGCGTGCGCGTTTTGCGCCGTGGGCGAAAGCCCGTCCGTGATCTGGGCCTCCTATCCCGCAGGAGCGGGGGACCACGTGCTTCTGCACGGCGGCGGATGGGGCGCCGATCCGCGAGTGGAGACGTCGGGGCGCTCCGTCCCCGCCACGGTCCTCTCCGACACCGGCCTCGTCTTCCCCTACCCCTTCGGTGAAGAGCGCATTTTCGAGGGGCGCGTTGCGGGCGCCTCCGGAGCTTCCGCCGCGTTCTCGGTGAACGTCCCGACCCCTTGGTGGATCCAGGGCGACGCCGGCGACTCGTCCACCCCGGGCGGTGTGGTGCGCATCTTCGGGCGCTCGCTCGCGCCGTACGGCAAAGGTTCGCGCGGCAGGCCGCGCGTGACGCTCGGCGGACGCGAACTGACCGTGGAGAAGGCCGATGTGTGGAATCTCGACGCGCGCGTTCCGGCGGACATGCCGCCAGGCAAGTATCCGGTGAAGGTGTCCAACGGCCTGCCGGGAGGGAGTGAATGGTACGCCGCCGGGGAGTGGACGGTCGCGCCGCCGCGCGTCTTCTGGAAGAAGGACGTCTTCAACGTGTGCGACTTCGGCGCCGAGGCGAATGACAGCCGCTCCGACTCCCCCGCCTTCGACGCCGCCCTCGCGGCTGCCGAGAAGAACGGCGGCGGTGTGGTGTTCGTCCCCGCGGGCCGATACGTCCTCTTGCGCACGCTCGTCATACCCCCGCACGTGCTCCTCAAGGGCGAGGACCGCTCCCTTTCGCAGATCTGCTGGCCCGACACGATGACCCCGCCGGAGAACCTCGTCGAGGGTTCGCATTCCTTCGGCATCCACGACCTCTTCATCTCTTCGGGGCAGTACCGCAATGGAATTGTGGCCAAGACCGGCGCCGAGGGCATGGGGCAGGTCGACTCCATGCGCGGGACGGTGACGCATGACATCTCCCTCAAGCGCCTGCGCGTGAAGCTCGTGTCCGACCAGTGGCGCGACAACGACCTTTCCATGTACCTGCCGCGCTACTCAATGCGCGGCGACGGCATCGTGGTGAGGAACTGTCTGCGCGGCGAGGTGGAGGATTGCGACATCTACTGCGACAAGGACGCCCAGCGCACGCTCTTCTTCATCTTCACCGGTGACTATGTGCGCATGGCCCGCTGCCGCATAAACGGCACGGGCTGGGCTGTGTTCGGCGGCGACCGCTGCATCTACGAGGACAATACGGCTAACAACTGCACATACTCCATCTCGCCCGTCTGCCGCCGCATGTTCTGGGCGCGCAACCGCCAGACGGACCTTTACACGAACAACCGCGAGGCCGTTACGCACGATGGCGCCAAGACCGCCTTCAACACCAAGAAGCGCGGCTCGCAGGGATGTGCCTCCGGAACCGTGGACGGGACACGCGTGAAACTCGTCTATCCGCCGGACATCCGCTGGAAGAACGGCACGAACTACAACGCATGGGTCGGCTGCGAGCTGCAGATCACCGACGGACGCGGCGTGGGGCAGACGCGCACGATAAAGTCGATGAAGGGCTACGAAGAGCTGGAGATAGACCGTCCGTTCGACATCCCGCCCGACGCCTCTTCTCTCTTCGTGATCGTGGCCGAGCGAAAGCACCTCATCTATGTGGACAACGACATAGAGGACGCTGGCGTCGCCATCCAGCTCTACGGCGGCGTGACCGACTGCGTTGTGGCGCGCAACCGCTGCCGCCGCGCCGGTGGCTTCCACGGTTCCGGCCGAGACTACCACGGAGTGATCACATGCTGGTTCGTGCAGTTCATCGGGAACGTGGTGGAGGAGGGCAACTGCCACCGCGGCTCCATCGGAACGGACTTCCGAGGCGCGGGTTCGAGCCTCATCGGCGCCTTCCCGCCTAACGTGAAGTGGCCGTTCTCGCAGTCATACGTCTACCGCGACAATGAGATAAAATCGAACGGGTCGCTCTTCATCTCAGTGAAGAACGCGCTCGTGGAGAAGAACACGGTGCGCCTCTCCGACGTCGGCGTTACGAGCCGCCGCTACCAGGATACGATGTTCGTCGCCAACAACGTCTTCGACCGCGTCGACATCCCGTATCTGAATCTCCAGGACGCACGCATCAGCCCGCGCTACATTGACAGGTCGCGCGAGAACTTCATCTCCCAGCTCAAGTCCGGCACGTTCAACGCGCTCAAGTACGGAGCGGTGCGCCGGGCCTTCAGGCTTTCGCTGCGCGTGCAGCCGTGGAACATGAATCTGCGCAACGCCGTCGTGGGGCGTCAGCGCAAGGCGTTCAAGCTGCCGGTCTCGCTGGCTGTGGACGGCGTTTTGGCGGCGGACGTGGCCGCCGCGTCCATCACCATTCCGTCCTCGGGCGGATGGGACTTCGGCGGAACCACGGCGCTCGTGAAGAAGGGCGGCGCGTTCGAGGGCGAGATAGTCGTCACGCCGCCGAAGGACGGCCCAGTGGGTATGTTCTCCTGGCCCGTCACGGCCGACCTCTCCGGCGACGGCTGGCGCGTCGCGATTCCGCTCGCGGTGGAGCCGCTCACGCAGAACCGCTTCCTGGTCTGGGAGGCGTCGCTCGCGAAGCCGGGAGAGCGCGCGGCGAAGTGGCGGAAGATCGGCTGGCTCGAGGGCATGGACGGACACGAGAGCATCTTCCCCGACAAGCTCTTCGGCAAGTCCCACGAGGGCATGGACATCCGCCTCAGGACGCAGATCGAGGCGGCGAAGCCCGTGTTATTCTCGTTCACGCGCGGTGACTGGACGTGCCACATGTACGTCGACGGCAAAGAGGTGTTCCGCCCCGGCATTAACACCACCACGCCGGTCGAGGTTGCCGTCGAGCCCGGCGTGCACACCATCGAGCTGTTGCGCCCCGCCACATCCCAGTTCCGCCGCAAGCCCACCGAGGGCATGTTCCTGCACTGCACGTTCCCGGGCGGCTGCGCTGCCGGCGACTGGACGCAGAGGTGACGGCTGAGATGGCGGACGCGGCGGAGTTCGTGGATGTGTGCGGCGTAAGGGCTCGCGTGGCGCGCCGCTTCGTAGACCGCGCCCGAGGGCTCATCGGCCTCGCCGGCCTTCCGCCTGGCGAAGGGCTCCTCATCCTGCGTTGCGGCTGCATCCACACTTTCTTCATGCGCTTCGCGATAGACGCCACGTTTCTCGATGCCGAGGACAGGGTGGTGAAGGTGGTGAAGAACATCCGCCCCTGGTGTCCGTTCGTGTGGGGAGGATGGCGCGCTAAGAAGGTTCTGGAGACGGCTGCGAAGGGCTAGGGGCGGCGCGGCAGCACCAGGCGGTGCGGACGCTTCGGCGGCGCTTCCGCCGCCCAGGCGTCTAGTGCCTGGCAGATCGCAAGGAGCGTCCGCTCCCGCCGTTCCCCCTCAAGGGCGCATTCCCACACCACGATCACGTTCCATCCGAGCCGCCGCCACTCCTCTTCGTGGCGCTTGTCGCGCCGGACGTTCCGGGACCACTTCGCCATCCAGAACGCGACGTTGGACTTCGGCATTGACGTGTGCACGCAGCCGTGGCGGTGCCAGAAGCAGCCGCGGACCTCGATCAGCGTCCGCGCGCGCGCCAGGACCATGTCCGGGTGGCCGGGGTAGCGTCTGTCGCAGACGCGGAAGCGCCAGCCCGCCGCGTGCAGACGGCGGCGGACGAGAAGCTCCGGCGCGGTGTCCCGCGAGCGTATGCGCGACATCACATGGCTTCGCTGCTCCTTTGTGATCGTGTCCATCGCCGTTAGTTTACCACAAACCCTTCACTCCCACTACTTTAAAACACTACATTTCCTAGTCGGGGCGCATCTGCGTAATTCACCACACACCATTCCTGATTAAGATAGAATCCAACTTCGGAGGTTTCAAAAAGCCTCCACCTAGACGCTTGCGTGAAATCATCATTGACGTCCATATTAGATTGTGCGTGGAATTGGGAGTATGGTTGATTACGAGATTTCAATCCGAAGTGAATTCTCGTTTACATCCCGGCGGAGATTTGCTATACTTCCCGCCGCCATGGACAGGAAGATCAAGCGACATCTGGAGCGCAGGGGCGTGTACCGCACGCGTCTGCCGGAGGAGGACACGTTCACCGCTGAGGCGCCGGAGTTCTTCCGGTGGTTCCACGAGACGGTCATGGGGTTCGACTCCGAGGAGTACCGCCGCGAGTTCTGGCGCGAGGCGAACAGGAGCGGCCACACGATAGGCGACATGCCGTATGGCCTTCAGGACTACATGAGGCGGCGTCCCGCCGGCTGGAGTGACCCGCTCGGGAATCTCCTCGTGTACTGCCTCTGGATGGGGGGCTCGTTCTCGATATGGTTCATGAGGCGCCAGATCGACCGCCACCTCGGACGACTCCGCCGCCCCGCCTATTACGAGGCGGAGCGCAGACGGCGCATGGCGCTCGCGAAGGAGCGCAGAAAGCTCAGAAGGCGCACCACTCTGAGCGACTGCCCCACTGTGGAGGCGCTCCGCGAGGCGTTCGAGCACAGGAAGGACTCGCCTGAGGCCGCGCTGCGCCTCGGCTCCATGCTGGAGGACCTCGAATGCTACGTGGACAACTCCGCGATAGTGGCCGGCGGACGGGTGGTCGGGCGCAGGGGTGGCATACGGAAGTGGCTGCACGACAACGACAGCGATCTATATCGCCACTACAAGCGGCTCATGCACTACAAGGCGCTCGCGAAGAGGTTCCGCCAGGCGGCGGGCGTGTCCGACCCCACGCCCGCCGCGGCCGTGCTGCCGCCGGAGGGGGAGACGCCCGCAAAAGAGGCGGTCGCGCCCGGAGAGCCCAAACGAGAATTCACTTCGGACGAAGTTCCCGGATGGATGGGGATTGCGAAAGGGAGGGCGAGGGGGATTCTCGCCGAGGCCAGGAAGGCGGGAGGGAGCGCGACGGCGCTGGCAGGAGTGCTGGCAAGGGCGCTTGAACCAGACTACACTCCACTACAATGCGGCACTCCATCAGGAATGCAATATGACTCTACGCCAGAGAATCAATGCGGATCTCCGACAATAGAGGCAGACGGCCTACAAGGCCAGACACTTTCTGCATGACAGTTCTGTAGGTTCGTCTGGAACGGAGTATGGTGAATTACGCAGATGCTCCCCCTAGTCGGGTGGCTTGGGGGTTGTCAAAAGCCGTTTGGTTATGATATCATATCTCCATCGCGGTGTAATGTGCGTGCGCCGAGTGTCGGTGTGCACAGAAAAGAGGAAAGCACGAATGAAAAAATACAGTCTCATAGCTGTAGCTGCAACTATGTTCTGCGTGTCTGCGCAGGCCGAAAACGGCACGTGGAACTGGTTCACGGAGGGTTACACCAACGGCCTCTCGCTGGAGGCCACGGCGGATTGGAACGACCCTGCGAACTGGGTGGAAGGCGTGGTGCCGGCGGATGATTCCACCGATACTGCGTTCCTCGTCCCGTCTGACCTAGATTCGTCCATGGCCACTTTCCCCGCGCGATGGATCAAGGTGCCGGATTCCGGCATATCGCTCGGCTATCTCTCCACGCGCCAGGCAGCCAAGATATATATTCTCGATGACGGCCTCGTCGGTTTCCGGCTCGGGAACGATCGGCGGCGGATTGAAGATCGCCGCAGGCGGCGGCTCGGTGATCGTGGAGGTGGCGGAAGACGGCACAATCGCGCCGCTGGTGGTGACGGGGGCGTTCGACCTGTCGGCAGGCGGCGTGGTGGAGCTTGTGGGGGCCACGGCGAAACTCGCGGCCGGCGACTATCCGGTGGTGAGCGCGTCTTCGATCGTCGGTACGTCTGCGGGCTGGACATGCGAGTGCGCGAACGAGCGCTACAGGTATCTGGTGCGTGTTTCGGGCGGCAACCTCATCGTGTCCGTGGTGGCGCCCGGAACCGTTCTGATCATGAAGTGACGCATGTGTAGGGAACCGATGCAGAGGCTTTCGGCTGTCATTGCACTGTTCGCAGTGATTTCGCTTCCGTTCGCGTTCTCTTCGTCCGGCGCGGACACTCCGGAGCGGTTGGTGATGGACTCCAACGTGAACCGGTTCGATCCCAATCCGAGCCGGTTCTCGGACTTCCGCCACGTCCGCGCCTGCGGCTTCAACGCCACCGCGATACAGCCGGGGATGCCCGCCGCCGTGACTGCGCTTTTCGACAAATACGATCCGCGCGTCTTCCCCGCCGGCAGCGAGGCGCGCGCATGGGTGGAGGCGGCGCGCCTCCGCTTCGCCGAGAGATACCGCGCCGCGAAGGCCGAGGGGCTGCTAGTGCTTGCGATGACCGACATCATCGTGCTGCCGCGCCGCATGAAGGAGCTCTACGGCGGCGAGATCTGCGGCGCCGACGGACGCATTGACTTCATGAAGCCAAAGACCCAGGAGATATGCCGCGCGCTTCTTGGTGAGATCTTCGACACGTTCCCCGAGCTCGACGGCCTTGTGGTGCGCACGGGCGAGACGTACACCTTCAACATCCCCCACCACGGCGGCAACGGGCCGGTTGACTACAAGAACGCATACGAAAAGTCCAAGGAGATCCATGCGGCGCTCATGAACCTTCTGAGGGAGGAGCTGTGCGAGAAGCGGGGGAAGATATGCGTCTATCGCACGTGGGACTTCGGTTTCTTCCACAAGCGGCCGGACTACTATCTCGACGTAACAGGGCGCGTGAAGCCGCATCCGAAGTTCATCATTTCGATAAAGCATGTTGGGGCCGACTTCTTCAGAGGTGTCGACTTCAACCGCACTCTGGGGCTTGGCGCGCACAGGCAGATAGTCGAGGTGCAGTGCCAGAGGGAATACGAGGGCAAAGGGGCGTTGCCTTCGTACGTCGCTTCTTCGGTGATAGACGGGTTTGAGGAGCATGAGGGGACGCCGGCGCCGCATACTCTGCGGGAAGTGTCGAAAAGACCGCTTTTCGCGGGCGTCTGGACGTGGAGCCGCGGCGGAGGATGGGTGGGACCGTACATCAAGAACGAATTCTGGTGCGAGCTGAACGCGCGTGTGATGGCCGGATGGGCGGTGGATCCGTCGCGTAGCGAGGAGGAAGTGTTCCACGCGGCGGCGTCGGCCATGGGAGTCCTGCCCGAGTCGATCGCGGCGCTTCGCGACCTTGCTCTGCTCACGCCGAAGGCCATTTTGCGCGGAAAGTCCGCCACGCGTGCTGAGACGAGGAGCGGGCTGTCAGTGATCTGGACGCGCGACCAGTTCCTCGGGGGGCTGGGGCATCTTGAAGGATATATCAAGAAGCGCATCGCGGACGGGACGATGGAAAGCGTGCTTGCGGACAGGAGGGAGTCCGTGAAGATGTGGGAGGAGATCGTGCGTCTGGCCGGGCGGGTCGACTGCCGCGACAGGCGTGATTCGGATTACATTCTCACATCGTCCATCTACGGACTGAGGCTCTACAGGATGATCGAGGCGGGATGGGACGTGATGGCGACGGGGCTTGACGGCCGTGATGCGGCGCGTCTGGCGGAAGGCGTTCGCCGCTACGACCGCGCCAAGGCCGAATACGCGGCGCTTCCGAAGGAGCGGCCAGACTGCGCCACGCTCTACGTCGACGATTCCGTGCGCATCGACGTGAAGAAGGCGGCAGCCAATCCCGTTCCCGGCCTCGGCGCCGCCGTGGACAGGTTCAGGGGGAACAGGGGCGAATAGGCATTTTTGCTTCTCGGCGGGTGGCATTCATGTTATAATACCGACGCATTCAAGAAACGGAGTTGAACAGTTTATGAAGAATGATCTCACGAAACGGACGGTGGTTTGTCTTTCGGCGGCGATGCTTGCCGTAGCCGTCGGCGCGACCGACGGCACATGGGCGAGCGCAAGCGCAGGCGGCAGCTGGTTCACCGCCGCGAACTGGACGGGCGGCGCGATTCCCGGCGACGGAGGCACCGCCTACTTCAACTTCACCTCCCAGAGCGGCGTGATCACCATCTCTGGCGGCAATGGAGCAACCACGCTCGGCGGCTTGGACCTCTATCTCTCGCTGCCGGCCAACAGCAACATGGAATCCTACTTCGAAGGCATCCTCTTCAACTTCGTCTCCCCGGCCAACATCAACCTCAGAAACGGCATAATTGTGTTCCGCGCGAACACCGTCTCGAACGACTGCGGCCTCGTCGTGTCCGGCCCGGGCCGGATGGTGTTTCAATCCCCGCAGAAGATACTAGGCCGGTTCACGATCTCCAACGGCTGGGCGCGCGTCGTCGCCGATGCTGTGTTCGGCCCCGCGCCGGCCTCGCTCGTCCCCGACGCCATAACGCTCGACAACGGAATCCTCCAGAACGGCGGCACGACGGAGCTGGCCGCGACGCGCGGTGTGACGGTCACGGAGAACGGCGGCTCCTTCGCCGCTGGCTACAATCAAGCCTACCTCAAGATCAACGGCCCGGTGACGGGGCCCGGCGAAGTGCGCATCGCGATGGAGAACTGCCCTGTCCACTTCAACAACCCAGCAAACGACTGGGACGGAGACATGGTGGTGGGCACGGCGGCGTTCGGCGACATAGCCTACACCGGATTCAAGTTCGTGTGCGGAGCGGACGAAGTGGTGCCGCACGGCGCGGGCAAAGGACGTCTGCGCCTCGAGCTAGGCACTTCTCTGTCAGAGGCCCGCGCGAGGTTCGATCTCGCAGGACACGTGGAGACAGTGAACGCGATAACGTCCGAGACGCGCGGAGAGGTGGTCAGCTCCGTAGCCGGCGGCGTCCTGAAGCTCGCGTCCGACGCCGACAGCGCCTTCGACGGGCGTCTAGTCGCGGGCGCCACGATGGAGAAGTACGGCTCGGGCAAGCTTTCCGTGGGGGGCGTGAGGAACGCAAACTCGGGTACGTTCGTGCACCGCGAGGGCGCGCTTGAGTTCGTCCCCGGCTCTGTGGCCGCGGACGGACATATCGTGCTCGCCGACGGCACCGCGAAGGTCGTGTCCGGCACGGCAGGCGGCGTCTATGATGGATGCCTTGAAATCGGGCACAACGCGACGATCGACGTCGCGGCCGACGCGGACTTCGTATTCGCCGGGCGCCTCGTAGCCCCCGCAGGAACATCCCCCACGGTAGTCTTCAACATGGAGGGCGGCAATCCGCTCGTGATAGGCTCCACTGTCTCGCAGCGCTCGGCGTTCATAGACGTAGATCTGTCGTGCGCCGCCGGCGTCGTGGTCACCAACTATGTGTGGACCAAGAAGGCACTGCCGGCGAACGTCGTCATCTCGCCCGGAACGACGCTCACCGTCGACTACGCCGGAGCGCTGGCACAGGACGTGACGCTTTCAAGCACCGATCTCCGCGTGGCCGCAGAGGGCATCGGGAACGGCACCATAACGGTCCCCACCGGGCGCAGTGTCCTCTTCACCACCCAGAGCGAAGCAGGCGGAGAGTTCGTCGATCCCGTCACCGGCGAGCGGACCTTCGCCAACAACGTCGTGCTGCAGGGCGGGCACCTCGTGTTCGAGGGCAAGGGCACAAACCACTTCAACGGGGCTGTGAGCGGCTGGGGGGACATCTTCCTGAACGACTCCGGAACCGTGGTGCTTGCCGACGGGTCTGGGCTTGGGTCCGGATGCACGGTCCGCATCTACAACGGCACTCTCTGCGTGCCCGAGACCGGATCCCTCGGCGCCGCCAACGTACGCATCACGGGCGGCGTCTTGGCGAACGTGGCTGGGCAGAACCTCACCCTCGAGAACAACATGGCGGCGAACGGAGGCGGGGTGCGCGTGGACGGTGCGGACGCGCTCATGACGATCTCCGGCGCCATCGCCGGCGAGAACCCGATCTCTCTCTGGGGCGACGGCACTCTGCGCCTCTCCGGGACTGGCGCCAACACCCACTTTATGCACGTGCGCGGGGGCGTTCTGCGCCTCGCAAAGGAGAATGCGATCGAACATCTCATCGGCTGCGAGCCGGGCTGCCGCGTGGTGGTGGAGGCGGAGGGCGCGTTCCCGTCGCATTGCCAGACAGCTCTTCGCGGCGGCGTGCTGGACATGAACGGGCACTCTTCGTCCATGGCCTCGTTCAAGACGGCAGGCGTCGGCTCGATCGTCACAAACTCGTCTTCATCCCCGACCGTCTTGATCGTGGCCGGCGACTCCTCCGTGGTGCAGACTGCTCCAGTTGCGCATTCCGTGACGTTCGCCGACGGCGAAGGTCCGCTCAAGGTGGTGTTCGCTGACTCCGCCACCAACGATCTCAGCAACGCCACGCTCGCCAATCCGTCCGGCGGCGTGGTCGTATCAAACGGCATGGTTCGTTTCGTCGGCACCGCAGCCGTGCGGGCGTCGCTTCTGCGCTTCCTCCCGACGAAGTCTCGTCCGGGGATCGGAGGGGCGCCCGACTACGCGGGAAGCGGCTTCCAGATATCGGAGTTCCGCCTTCTCCTGAACGGTTCCGCGGTCGCATGGCCGGAGGACGCCGTCGCATGGGCGCGCTATCCCACGAACCAGGCGGGCAACGAGTCCGCCCCCAAGGTGATCGACGGCAAGACTTCGACTAAGTGGTACGCCAGCAGCACCTCCAATCCGCTCATAATAGACTGCGGCGAAACAGTCGAGTTCGACTCCTACCAGTTCGCCACCGGCGGCGACGCCAAGGGCCGCGACCCCATTTCATGGACGTTCGAGATCGGAACCGTCTCCGGAAGCACAACCAACTGGATCGAGGTGGACTCGCAGACCGACGTCTCCAACCTCGTGCCCGTCGCCCGCCAGACGTACACCGGAGCGTTCCCCATCGCAGTGCCGGAACCGTATTCGGCCTTCGATACGTCCTATGCCATCAGCGTCTGCGCGAACGGAACGCTGCTGTTCGACTTCTGCGGCCAGACCTTCAACGCGCTCTCGGGCAACGGTACGCTCCTCGGGGTGAACGGCTCCGTCTTCACGATCGCAGAAGGCTCGACGTTCTGCGGCACGGTGTCGTCGGCGGAGACGGTGAAGCTGTCCTTCTCCGGCGCGACGATCCCCGGCATGACGGCCGCGGCAGGCACCACAATCGTGAACGACGGCGCGGCGGGAACGCTGACGTTCACCGCGCCGGGCACCTCCCTCAACCAGGGCGTATACGCCGACGGCGTGTCCGCGCTGGGCATTGACGTGGGCGCCGGGGCGAGGCTCGTCATGGACGGCGAGGACGCCGCCTACACCGGCTCCACCCGCGTCCGCTCCGAAGGCAACCTCGTCGTCGCCAACGGACTCCGCTTTGCGCGCCACTTCCGTTTCTTCCCCCTCAAGGGCACGGGCGGCCAGACGAGGGTCAACATCCAGTTCTCCGAGCTGCAGCTCATGTTCAACGGCGAGCGTCTGCCGTGGCCCGACGGCACCACTGCCGTCTCCAGAAACGACAATTCCGGCAAGGGCGAAGGTGCGGCGCAGCTCATAGACGGCGACGTCTCCACAAAGTGCTATTGGGGCGGTGAAGTGTTCCCCGTCCTCATTTCCGTCCCCGAGGTCGTGGCTTTCGGTGGTTACCGCTGGTACACCGGGAACGACTCGATGAACGCTCGTAATCCCGTCTCATGGACCTTCGAGTATTCGCTCGACGGCGAGAACTGGATTCTTCTCGACGAGCAGACAGACCGCGAGACGACGTCGCAGACAAAAGCCCTCGCCTACACTTTCACAGCTCCCGCCGCCGCGACGGAGGCACGCACGGCGCTCTCGGACGCCTCGTCAGTGGCGCTTGACGCGGGCGGCACCTGCATGGTGTATCGCGCCGAGGAGACCATAGGGGCGCTCTCCGGCGGCGGAGTGGTAGATCTAGTCGACGGCGAGCTGCGCGTGAACGCCTCTGCGGACGCCTCGTTCGCCGGCGACGTCGTGGGAACCGGCGTGTTCGTCAAATGCGGCTCGGGCATCCAGACGCTTTCGGGAGAGCTTTCCTTCGCGGGTGAGCTTGTGGTGGAGGCCGGCACGTTGAACCTTGCGGACGCGACGCTCTCCGGCGTCACAAACATCATCCTCAAAGGCGGCGTCCTCGTCGGCACGGCGTCCACCACTGGTGACCTGAAAGTCACTTGCCAGGGAGGGGCTTACGCGGCGAACATCGCGGTTGGTGGATGTCTGGAGCTTGCTCCCTCTTTCACGCTTGGCCTCTCCGGCGAACCGCCGTTCTCTCAGACGGCGTTCACATACGGGTCGCTCGCGGCGGGTTCCGCCGAGGTGTTCTCTGCCGCAGTGGTGTCTGGGCTGGACAAGCCTTCGGCATGGCAGGTGAACCACACTGTGGCGTCAGGACGATTGGCGTACTCGGTCCAGCGCCTTGCAATGGTGATCATCTTCAAGTAGAGAAGTCGATCGTCTGCCTAGAATGCGGCGCTCAGCGGGCGTAGATGATGTCCGGCGGCGGCGGTGCCATGAATGAGAGCGGCGCTCCGGTCACGGGGTGCGGCAAGGCGAGGCCGAGGGCGTGGAGGAGCTGTCTGCGCGGCGGACAGGACATGCGCCGGTCCGCCGCCGCGTCGCCATACAGAGCGTCGCCCGCGACGGGATGGCCGAGGTGGGCGGCATGCACGCGTATCTGGTGCGTGCGGCCCGTCTCGATCACGAACTCCACAAGGGCGATGGGGCCGTGCACGGCGAGCACCTCCCAGTGCGTGACGGCGCGCGCGCCGTCCTTCTCCACAACGGCCATGCGCTTTGGGTCCCAGGGCTTGCGGCCGATCAGCGTCTCGACGGTGCCCGAACGCGGCTTCGGCGCGCCGTGGAGAACGGCGAGGTATGTCTTCCGCACGGCGGTGTGGCTTTCGAACGCGCGTCTTAGGGACAGGTACGCGCGCTGCGTCCGCGCGAGCGCCATCACGCCGCTTGTTTCGCAGTCGAGGCGGTGGACGATACCGGGGCGCCCAGCGCCGCCGACGCACGCGAGTTCGGGGTAGAGCGGCAGGAGGGCGTCGGTGAGCGTGCCGGACTCATGTCCGGGCGCGGGATGCGCGTACATCCCCGCGGGCTTGCAGACGACGATCATGTCGTCGTCCTCGTGCATCACCTCGACGCGGGGCATTTTTCTCTCCTTTTTTGCCATGCGTTGATTATACCACATTTGCGCTTCGGCGGCACGTCTGCGGAAACATGCTTGTCCGACGGAGCGGGAAATGGTATCATGCTGGCAATGAAAACACCGTCCAGATTTTTCGCAGTCCTCGCCGTCGCCCTGCTCGCGCCCTTCTGCTCGCGCGCGTGCACGGCAATCCTCGTCGGCAAGAAGGCCAGCGCAACCGGGCGCACGATCGTCGCCCACAACGAAGACCACCACAGCGGGTGCTTCATGCGCCACGCGTACCTGCCGCGCCGCGAGGGCGCGGCGGCGGCGTTCTGGTCGGAGGTCAAGGCATATGAGGGCAAGCAGCCGATAGCGCACGCCTTCTTCAACGAACACGGCGTGATTGTCTTCTCAAACAACGGCGGTGTGGTGAACGAATGGGGTGGACGCAAGTTCTCCCTGCCCGACGAGGGCGAATACTCCTCGCTCTCCGACGGCGGGATCGGCTACCGGCTCCGCTGCGACGTGATAGACCGCGCCCGCACCGCGCGCGAAGGCGTGGACATCATGACGAATCTCGTCTCGCGCTTCGGATACACGAAGCCGTCGCGCCTCTTCACGATCGCCGACCGCGACGAGATATGGGTGGTGGAGGTTCTGCAAGGCAGGCGTTTCGTGGCGCGCCGCTGCCCGGACGACGCCGTGGCGGTGTTCCCCAACTGCCTCACCGTGAACAAGATACTTCCCGGCGACGTCGTCTCGCGCAACATCCTGGCCAAGGGGCCGGACTTCGACTTCATCTCCTTCTACCAGGGCCCCCGCGACTGGAAGTCCCCCTACAATCTCCATCGTTGGCAGGACGCCTACAGAATCGCCGCCGGCGTGGACGTGAAGGCGGACGGTGGGTATCCGTTCTCCGTGAAGCCCGCGCACAAGGTCTCCGTGGACGACTTGAAGCGCGCGCTCAGCTCGCACTACGAGGGCATGGCATGGGCCGTGAATCCAAGGCATCCGAAAAACAACCAGAAGGACGTGCAGCCGATCTGCCGCGCCACGACGCTGGAGTCGCTCATCTGCGTGATGGGCGCAACGCTGGCCGAGAGCGAGATCCACCGCACGGTGGGGCGTCCGTGCGAGAACGAGTATGTCGTGTTCAGGCCGCACGCGGGCGAGCTGCCGCCGGGTGGCGCCACTGGCGACGAGGCGGTCCGCCGTCTGCGCGACCATGATCTTCCGCCGGACTACGCGCCTTCCGCCAAGCCCGACCGACCACGTGCCGACGCAGGCCGATGACTCCGGCCAGGGCCGTTCGCATGGAAGAGTTCCGGACAGGGCGGACCATAGGCCCGTATCGCGTGACGCGCCTTCTTGGGCGCGGAGGAATGGGCGTGGTGTACGAGGCGGAGTCCGCGTCCGGCGAACGCGTGGCGCTCAAGGTGTTCGCCGCCGGCGGGAAGAACCGCGAATTTCTCGAGAAGCGTTTCCGCGCGGAGGCGAAGCTGCTGGTCGCGCTCGACCATCCGCATCTCGTGAAGGTGCATGATTTGGGCGTGGACGCTGCCACGGGCGCGCCTTGGTTCGCAATGGATCTCGTGCTGAACGCGTCCGGCGAACCTGAAACGCTTGAGGACGCGCGCAGACGCGGCGGAATATCCCAGGAACAGGCCCTTGGCTGGTTCCGAGACCTCTTCGACGAGCTCGTACATCTCCATTCGCATGGTGTCGTCCATCGCGACGTGAAGCTTGAAAACGTGCTGATCGACGCCTCCGGCCACGCTGTCCTCTCAGACTTCGGCATTTCGCGCATCTTCGACGACGGCCTGCGAAGCGAACTGGGCGTCACCACCACATTTGTCGAGGGTCAGACCTCCGGCACGCGTCCCGTGATGGGCACCTATTTTTATCTTGCCCCGGAAGTCCGCGCCGGACGCGCCGTTACTCCGGCGGCCGACTGGTACGCGCTCGGCGTCCTCTTCTTCCGGCTTCTCACCGGCATGTGGTACGAGCCGCCGGCCGCGCGGGCAGAGACGGATGCTCCCGCCCGGGCGTCCCCCTTCGACCTGCTTTTGATGTTCGATTCCTTCTGGCGGACGAATCTGCCGCGTCTTCTCTCCGACGACCAGAAGACGCGCACAGTCGTGGTCGCGGTGCACGGCGCAAAGCGCCCTAGATGGATGTTGTGGCTTGGATTGGGCTTCCTTGCTGCCGGGGCATTGATTGCGGCGCGCACGGGGTGCGCGCCCTACCGAGGTGCCGAATCTGGTAGGGCGGTCGCCCCGCGACCGCCGCCGAATCGCCCCAGCGGTAGGGCGGTCGCCCCGCGACCGCCGCCGAATCGCCCCAGCGGTAGGGCGGTCGCCCCGCGACCGCCGCCGAATCGCCCCAGCGGTAGGGCGGTCGCCCCGCGACCGCCGTTCCATGATGGCGTCCTTCGCATGGCCGGTTCCGAAAGCCTCAGGGGTGTTGATCTCGGCGCGGTCACGTCTCTTGTCGTGGAGGCGGCGATGAGGAATGTCCCCCCGAACCGATTCCGGAGCATGCCGGCTCTCAGGCACGTCATGGTGGAGGAAGGCGTGGAATCTGTCGGAGTGTCCGCATTCTTCGGATGCACGAACCTTGAGAGCGTAGTCCTGCCTGATTCGCTCAAGCACATCTGCGGCTATGCGTTCGGCGACTGCTTCGCGCTCAAGGAGGTGCGCATTGGCAAAGGGCTTCTTGATGTGGGGCAGGCCGCGTTCGGCGGCTGCTCGAACCTGCAGCATGTCCATTTCGGGGGAGATGCGCCCTCGGCCCTCGGCACGCGCATCTACGTGCGCACGCCCACCAACCTTGTGAACCACGTCCAGCCCGCCGCCAAGGGCTGGGGCAGGGTCTGGCCCCCGAACGACGTATCCGCGCGCAGGACGAACAGGATGATAGGACGAGTAGGAGACTAGGACGAGTAGGAGACTCTTCAACTTTTCAACTTTTCAACTTTTAAATGTTACCCGACACTCCCAAGACACTGCTTCGCAAGATCGCGGAATACGCCAACGGCGACGATGCCGCCGAGTGGGATCGGTTCGTGGAGCTGTACACGCCTGTGATCCGCGCGTTCATAGGGGCGCGCGGCGATGTGGAGCCGTCGGACGTAGACGACGTGGTGCAGGAGATATTCGTGCGCCTCGTCGACATTCTGCGCGCCGGCAGATATCGTCCCGAGAAGGGGCGTTTCCGCGCGTATCTGGGCACTATGGTGCGCAGGCTTCTCATCGACCGGCACCGCCGCGCCGAGGCGCGCGGGGCCATGCAGATGGTGCCTGCCGACGAAGTGGAGCTTCTGGACGAGACTCCCGACGCGGCGGCGTACGTGGATCTGCATCTCATGGCGGCCCGCCACGCCGCCGCCGTGGAGCATGTCCTCTCGCGGACGATGCTCGACGCGCGCACAGTCGCCGCCTACCGCGAGTATGCGCTTGAGGAGCGCCCGGCCGCCGAAGTGGCGGCGCGCCACGGCCTCACGCCCAACGCGCTTCGGCAGATCAAATTCCGCGTCGGCCGCATGATCGCCACCGTCGAGGCCGCCTACGGCGGCGGCGAGTAGGACGAGTAGGAGGATAGGACGAGTAGGATCCTCCTATTCTTCCTATCTTCCTATCCTCCTACTCGTCCTACTCTCTCCTTGTCCTTGTCAAAAATCGTATTTTCCCGCATAACGCTTTACCGTTAGGTGCGTATACATCCATAGCGGCTGGGTGTCTGGCCGGGGAGTAAGGTGTATTTCCCGCGCGGTGCGCGCTTGCGTGTCAGCGGGGGATATGCTAAACTTTACGCGACGCCGTTCTTCGGAAAGACTGGTAATCGTTCGGACAGGATGGCGTGAACGAAGAGGATACTGTGTTTACGGCGTCCCCTGCGTGCGTTTCCCGTCCAGGCATACCAGTCGCCTCCGAAGAACCACCGCAGGGGACGCCGTTTGCGTCTTTTGCGGGGGCGGAGATTGAAAGGGAAACGATTAAATGAACAAGAAGACAGTTGTTGCAGGCGGTTTGCTCCTGTTGGCGCTTGCGGCGGCGGCGATGCCGACCGACAAGGAGCTGGTGGAGGCGCGCGGCATAGTGGCCGAATTGATGTCCGGCCCTGTGGCCGACCAGAAGGCCGGGCGCATGACAAGTGCCCAGATGGCGGAGAAGGCGCTGGAGCTGGCCGACGCCGCCGAGACCGAGGCGGCGAAGATGCTGCTGGTGCGCGGCGCGGTCGTGGCCTTCGCGCGTGACGGCGAATCGGCCCGCGCCGCGTCGGCGCTCGCGAAGCTGCGCGCGGAAGTGAATGACCTCTCTCCTGATTTCGAGGCCGATGTTCTTTCCCGAGCCGTGAAGGTGCTGCCGTCTTCCAGCGACAAGACGCTCTACGAGATGCTGGAGGATGCGCGGCGCCTCGTGAAGTGCCGCAAGGACATTCCGGTCCTCGAGAGGCGTCTCGCGAAGAAGGAGGATCCGGCCATGCGCGGACAGCTCGCGGAGAGCCTCGCCGCCCTCGGCGACTGGAAGCGCGCCCTCGAGGAGTTCGCCAAGGCCGGCGGCGAAGTGGCCCGCGTCGCTAAGTCCGAGATAGGCACCGGCGGCAAGATCCCCTCGGCCGAGGTGGCGGATTTCTGGTGGAGCTACCCCGGCGTGAAGGATTCAAGCGGATACTCGGTGTTCCAGCGCCATGCGGTTGAATGGTATGGCGCCGCGCTGAAGGACGGTTCCCTCACGGGATTAAAGCGCAATCTCGCCGAGAAGCGTATCGCGGATGTGGGCGCGCAGTCTGCCCCCGCGTCGCAGTCCACACCCGCGCCGCAGTCCGCACCCGTCGCTCGTAACGCGCAACAGACAGGCGCTCCTTTGCCGACCGGGCGCCCCAAGGACATCACGCTGAAACTGAACAACAAGGAATCGCTTGATCTCATCGGCATCCCTGCGGGCAGCTTCCGCATGGGAGTGGCAGGCTCGCCGCCTGGCCCCATCAATAAGCCTCGAAAGGTGAACATAACGCGCCCGTTCTGGTTCTCAAAATACCCCTTGACATTTGGGGCGTTTGCGGCGATAGATCCCAAGTCTCAATCTTACGAGAGGAAAAAGTCCGCGGCCAAGCATTTCGATGAACGCGGCATCATCAACCTTGGGCCGGACGATATAGTCAGAGTATTCAAGATATTGAACGAACGGTTCAATGATCGCCCCAGAGGCTATGTCTATCGTTGTCCAACCGCCGCTGAGTGGGAATATGTTTACAAGGCCGGCAACGCTGATGACGTCGGCAGACATGATTTGAACGGATTGTGGGACACTAGTGAAATGCGTGCTTATTTTGCAAAGAAGGAATTCGATGAGAAAAACCTTCAAAATGGTGGCAATCACGGCATCTACCTGCCAGTGCAGCTCTCAAAGTCCAATTCGTGGAATGTCTCGGCATTTGGCGGCTTTTATGGATGCGCACTGCTAGACATGGTGGATATGGGTTCTCTGCAACTTGTCCAAAACTACTGGATTGCCTCCGTGAGGGGCGCTTCCTTGCCGGAAGACGATCCGCTCCATCGTGGCGGAAGTAGCCATTTGGCCCGCTCTCCCAGAGCTTTCTATCCGGGCTACGTCACTATTTCGCGCATAACTAACACTGGCGTTCGCATCGTCCTTGGCCCGGATCTGCTGGCCGAGGCGAAGGGCGGCGACGGGACTTCAAATGGTAGCGTTGCCGCTGCTACAGGCTTGAAGCGCCTCGACAGGGTGCGTGGCGATCGTCCCAAGGACGTGTCTTTCAAACTGAGCGTCAAGGAGAGCCTTGATCTTGTCGGCATTCCGTCGGGTTCGTTCATGATGGGATACGAGGACATAGGAGTCCAATTTGACAGAATCCATAAGGTTGAGATTACGCGTCCCTTCTGGATATCAAAGTATCCTTTGACATTTGGTGAGTTGCAAGCCGTGGGATTCAAAGGGAAAGAAACCTATGGATTTCATGAAAGATTGAAGGAATTGGGGCATTATGATGCGCGAGGTGCAGCCGCGATACCTAGGGGAGAGGTGGATTCGTTCTTTCAGCTGCTGAACGAGAAGTTCCGGAAACGTCCCAAGGGCTATGTGTTCCGCCCGCCCACGATGGCGGAATGGCAATATGTAATAAAGGCGGACAAGGGGAATTCCACCGTGGGGGCGGATTTTGACCCGCCGGATCGATTCTGGGACACGAAGGAATTTGTTGAATACGCAAAGTCGAAAGGGGTTTCCTCCTTTTCGAAGTGGCCGCATAACCTTTATGTGCCCGTTCGCTTCTCGAAGTTGAACGAATGGGGTGTGGGTGCGATAGGGGAGTTTCACGGAACCTATCTGCTCGATTTCGTAAACATGGATTCTATCTGCCTAAAGGGGTCTAGTAAGTTTTATGTGCAATCCATCAAAGGATTCGATCTTTCAGACCGCGATCCCGTTTTTGTCTGGCATGGGGAAGGGATTCATCTTGCATATGTAGGCCCTGGGCAAAATCAGACTGGTTCAGGAATTACCAAGGGTGGCTTGGGCGCTACCCGTGTGGTGCTGGGCCCGGATCTTCTGACCGAGGCGAAGGCGGCTAAGAAGTGACCCACGATGTGGTGTGGAGAGTGCGATGCTGTGTCCGCCGCTGTCCGCGAGGTCTTTGACCAAGTACCGCGGCGGCCGCATGATCGCAGCCGTCGAGGAGCAGTACGGCGAGTGATTTTTTCCTTTCTCGCGTAATTTCTTCTACGCGATTGCGTATTATCACGTAGCGGCTGGGTGTCTGGCCGGGAGGTGAAGCGTGTTTCCCCGCATCGTGCTCTTGCACGGCGGCGGGGGATATGCTAAACTTTGCGCAACGCTGTTCTTCGGAAAGACTGGTAATCGTTCGGACAGGATGGCGTGAACGAAGAGGACTCCGTGTTTACGGCGTCCCCTGCGTGCGTTTCCCGTCCAGGCATGCCAGTCGCCTCCGAAGAACCACCGCAGGGGACGCTGTTTGCGTCTTTTGCGAGGGCGGAGATTGAAAGGAAAACAATTAAATGAACAAGAAGACAGTTGTTGTAGGCGGTTTGTTCCTGTTGGCGCTTGCGGCGGCGGCGATGCCGACCGACAAGGAGCTGGTGGAGGCGCGCGGTATCGTGACCGAATTGATGTCTGGCCCTGTGGCCGACCAGAAGGCCGGGCGCATGACACATGCCCAGATGGCGGAGAAGGCGCTGGAGCTGGCCGACGCCGCCGAGACCGAGGCGGCGAAGATGCTGCTGGTGCGCGGCGCGGTCGTGGCCTTCGCGCGTGACGGCGAATCGGCCCGCGCCGCGTCGGCGCTCTCGAAGCTGCGCGCGGAAGTGAATGACCTCTCTCCTGATTTCGAGGCCGATGCCCTTTCCCGCGCGGTGAAGGCGTTGCCGTCTTCCAGCGATAAGACGCTCTACGAGAAGCTGGAGGATGCGCGGCGTCTCGTGAAGTGCCGCAAGGACATTCCGATCCTCGAGAAGCGTCTCGCGAAGAAGGAGGATCCGGCCATGCGCGGACAGCTCGCGGAGAGCCTCGCCGCCCTCGGCGACTGGAAGCGCGCCCTCGAGGAGTTCGCCAAGGTGGGCGGCGAAGTGGCCCGAGTCGCGAAGTTCGAGAACGGCGCAGGCGGCAAGATTCCCTCGGCCGAGGTGGCGGATTTCTGGTGGAACTACCCCGGTGTGAAGGATTCAAGCGGATACTCGGTGTTCCAGCGCCATGCCGTTGAATGGTATCAACGCGCGCTGAAGGACGACTCCCTCACTGGGCTCAAGCGCAATCTCGCCGAGAAGCGCATCGCGGACGTGGGCGTGCAGTCCGCCGTCGCGTCTGCCGAGTCCGTAATATCCAAGTGTCTCGAAGGGAACGGACGCCCCAAGGACCTCGCTCTCGACATCGGCGGAAAGGACAAACTAGAGATGGTGGGCATCGCTCCAGGTTCGTTCATGATGGGGTTCGACGAATGGCAGGAATTCAAGGGGTTGGGCGGCCGTTGCGAGCTGGAGAAACCACGCAGGGTTACGATCACGCGTCCATTCTGGATGACAAAGTATCTCCTCTCGCGATCCGACGTCAAGACCCTTTTCCCTGATCGTGAAGAGCTCCGTAATGTCCCGGACGATCGCGGATGTTTCGTAGAGATAAGGAAAATCAGCCTTGAGGAAATACTGGAGAAGTTGAATTCAAAGATCCCCAATCGTCCCAGGGGCTATGTGTTTCGCCTTCCAACGGCAGCCGAATGGGAATATGCGTTTAAGGCGGACAACGGTGAGAACACGAAGATCGGCGATCTCCGCAGGGAGAAGAATGTGAAGAATTCGTATTGGATGACACCGGAGATGGAGGCGTATTGTGAAAAGAATGGCATTAGAACTGTTGACAACCTTGATCCCCGTCATAGGGGTTCAAAGATTAACGTGTTATCATTTGGTGGATACTTTAATGTGTACCCGCCTATGAATCTCACCAAGGCTAATGCATGGGGCATTCACGCTTTTTGCGGATTCTTCGGTGAAGCCTTGCTTGACACGGTTGAGGCGAATTCCATTCGGGGTGATTTCTGGATTGAGTCCATCGGTGGAGTTGTTCTTCCGGACAAAGACCCTGTCTATCTACATGACGGCGGGGTACGCCTCTTGCGTGCGAGAGTGGCGAATCCTGTTGGGTTCTCAAAGTTGGCTGACAGGGGTTGTGGCATTCGCGTCGTTCTCGGCCCCGATTTGGTCGCAGAAAAGAAGAGGGGAGGGGCGGCGTCTGCGGTACGATCCGCCAATAGGCCTACGGCACCGTCGGAGGCCGCTCGTTCGTCGTCGGCGAATCGTCCTGGCAAGAATGTGGATCGCCCCAAGGACATGTCATTCAAGTTGAACGCCAAGGAAAGTCTGGAGATGGTGGGCATTCCTTCCGGGAAGTTCATGATGGGGCAGTCTGGGACACCTCTTGCCATCTACAAAGTTCGAGAGGTGGAGATATCGCGCCCGTTCTGGTTTTCCAAGTATCCCTTGACGTTTGGCGGGGCGAAGGCGTTGAAGGCCATCTCCAAGGAGCATTTTCATGATATGGAGAAGAGGCGAGGTGTTACCGATGATTGTTGCGTCGTTTTGGAAATCAATGTGGCCGAGGAGGTTCTCAATAAATTGAACAGACGGTTTACGAACCGTCCAAGTGGCTACGTGTTCCGTTTTCCAACTGCTGCGGAATTGGAATACGCATACAAGGCGGACAAGTGCGACGAGGTCGATCTAGTTCGTCTTGATCTTCTGTCCGTGTGGCGCACAAAAGAGGTGTCGGATTACGGGAGGTCGAAGTCATTCCCAGACAACCTTCTTGGGACCAATGGAGATCATTTGCATTTCTTGCCAGTGAGGATGCCCAAGTTAAACGCCTGGGGAATAGGTGCCGTGGGTGAAGTACATGGCAGTTTCGTTCTTGACACATACGATCATGAATCTCTTGTAGCAGGCACAGATTCACGTTACTTGGTTGACAGTTTCAGAGGCATCGACACTGTGGGGGCGAAGGATCCTGTCTTTTTATGTCAAGGCGGAAATGTTAAGCGCCTTACCATTGGGGGGAGGAAGGGTATGCAGTACCAAGACGTCTCCTCGGCTGGTCTTCGCATTGTCCTCGGCCCCGATCTGCTGGCGGAGAAGAAGTCAGGGAAGTAGATAACTAGAACTCCCCCTCTTCCCTCCCCAATCCCCCAATCCTCCAATCTCACAATCTCACAATGACGACTGTAGCCTCCCGGCAACTGGGAAATGATAATTGCCCGAGTCATTACGATTTGATATAATACAACCGTGTTCGGGAGGACTAGATGTCGGAAAAGCGTTTAAATAATTCAATATTCCTTATGTTCCTGATTTCAGGTGCATATTGTGTTGCACACGGACTCACCAATGCACAGTTCCTCGATTTGGACAGAAAACATGCCATATTGAATTACATTGCGGAATGTCCTGATGTGTTCGACGCCATGACTGAAGCGGAAATGGTGCAGGAGATCGATGATTATGTCAAGGGCTTTTGAGCAGTTTCTCTATCACGGTACAATATTCCGTATTGATCGAATTGATGTTGGTTGCGGAAGGCGGCGCAAGGACTTTGGTCGCGGGTTCTACATGGCGTTCCGTCCTGATCAGGCTATTGGCATGATGCACAAGAAACATCGTGAGGCAGAGCGCCGTAGCAGAAACCATGAACTTCCAGACTTACGCGAATATCTTTATCGAATTCGTCTAAATCCTACTGTAGAGGAACGTCTTGCAGTAAAGGTTTTTGAGACGGCTGATATGGAATGGTTGGAGTTTATATTGAGTTGCAGGGAATCGGCGGAAGAAAGAGCCCACAGTTATGATATCATTGTGGGGCCAACCGCTGACGACGACACTCTTTTGTCTTTACAAAACTATTGGAAGGGTCTTTATGGCCCAGTTGGACAGCCTGTCGCAAAGGCTGCGCTCCTTTCGGCTCTTGAGCCAGAGAATCTTGGGATTCAATGTTGCCTCTGCACCGACAAGGCGGTTGAGGAGGCTGTTGCTGATTTTACGATGGTTGATTGGAGGATCTTTGTGTGACTGATGCAAAGGCACATGTTGCGATAGGGAACAAGGTCGTTTCCCTGACGCGCCATGTCATGACGCGCGAGAACTTGTCTCAGGATGTTGCGTATTCTCGGCTTATGGGAACTGACACATTCAAACTTCTTTCAGACCCTGAGACGCGCATGTTCCTGGAGGATGATGACTATCTGTTTCAATGCTACGACATTGAGAGCTTGCAGGGGCTTGACGCTCTATATGCGTTTGTGAAACCCGATCCATAAGTCGTAGTCGATTCTCGGAACAAACCGAGTCGCACGCCGAGACGGGGCGCGACCCTTCCGGAGACGATTCGGTGTGTAAACGAAAATTGCGAATCACAAAATATCTCACGCCAAGTTCGCAAAATTCGCGAGGTTTGGTCTTAAACTCTTTCTATGAGATAGTATGATTGTATGGTTCCCCTTAATCTCACAATCCCACAATCACACAATCCTCCCATAATTTCCCTCTCTCAAATGCGTATACATCCATAACGGCTGGTAGTCTGGCCGGGAGGTGAGGCGTGTTTTTCCACCGTTGCGCTCTTGCACGGCGGTGGGGGATATGCTAAACTTTACGCAACGCCGTTCTTCGGAAAGACTGGTAATCGTTCGGACAGGATGGCGTGAACGAAGAGGATACTGTGTTTACGGCGTCCCCTGCGTGCGTTTCCCGTCCAGGCATACCAGTCGCCTCCGAAGAACCACCGCAGGGGACGCTGTTTGCGTCTTTTGCGAGGGCGGAGATTGAAAGGAAAACAATTAAATGAACAAGAAGACAGTTGTTGTAGGCGGTTTGCTCCTGTTGGCGCTTGCGGCGGTGGCGATGCCTACCGACAAGGAACTGGCGGAGGCTCGCGGCATCGTGGCCGAACTGATGTCCGGCCCGGCGTCCGACCAGAAGGCCGGGCGGATCACGAACGTGCAGCTTGCGGAGAAGGCGATGGAGCTGGCGGGCGCCGCCGAGACCGACGCCGCCAAGCTGCTTCTCGTCCGCGGCGCGGTGCTCTCGTTCGCCCGCGACGGCGAGTCCGCCCGCGCCGCCGCCGCGCTCGCGAAGCTTCGCGCGGACGTGAAGGATCTCTCGCCGGACTTTGAGGCGGACGTCCTCGCCCGCGCCGTCAAGGCGCTTCCGCCTTCCGACGACAAGACGCTCTACGGGATGCTCGACGACGTGCGGCGGCTCGTGAAGTGCCGCCAGGACGTGCCGATCCTCGAAAAGCGCCTCGCGAGAAGGGAAGATCCCGCCATGCGCGGACAGCTTGCCGAGTGCCTCGCCGCTCTCGGCGACTGGAAGCGCGCCCTTGAGGAGTTCGCCAAGGTGGGCGGCGAAGTGGCCCGAGTCGCGAAGTTCGAGAGCGGCACAGGCGGCAAGATTCCCTCGGCCGAGGTGGCGGATTTCTGGTGGAGCTACCCCGGCGTGAAGGATTCAAGCGGATACTCGGTGTTCCAGCGCCATGCCGTGGAATGGTATGGCGCCGCGCTGAAGAACGGCTCCCTCACGGGGCTCAAGCGCAATCTCGCCGAGAAGCGTATCGCGGAGATTCGGAGCAGTGATGTGAAAGAGCAGAAGGACGATACGGCCACTGTTCCGAAAAGATCCAATCTGAAAGAGCCACAGAGGTCTGAATATGCCTTTGGGGAGAACATAACTCTTAAAATTGGTTCTATCGAAAACCTTGAGATGATAGGCATACGTCCTGGCTCTTTTATAAAGGGATTGAGCAACTGGGACAGGGAGTATTTCGGTCCACCTCCTCGCGAAATCCTCAAGCCGTGCAATGTGTCCATAACACGTCCATTCTGGATTGCAAAGTATCCGCTTACCTGCTCTTGTGTCAAGGCTCTGGGCATCAACTCTTCGCGTTTTGCCGGAATCGGGAAAAGAAAAGACATGGAGGAGAATGGTGTCATCAGTCTTACGGACAAGGATGCCGAGTCTGTTTTCGCGGCTTTGAACAAGAAGTTTAAGAACCTTCCGGAAGGTTATGTGTTCCGCCTCCCTTCTGATGCCGAATGGGAATATGTGCTTAAGGCCAATAATGGCTCCTCGATCGTACCTATGGTTGCTAGAAAACTCTGGAAGATGGATGAGGTCAATGACTATATAGCCTCTTTGGGACTGGAAGGGAAAATCCTGGACAGGGGAGGGGACATCGGTGTCGCCATTCCAGTCCGGTTCACGTTGCCGAATGCCTGGGGTGTACATGCAATTGCCACGTTCTACGGTTCAGGTCTATTGGACATGGTTGGCAGTGACAAGATTGTATATAAGGCCAACACAGGTGGGATCAATGCCATAAAAGACGTGGAGTTGCCGGAGAATGATCCTGTTTACAAATGTGAAGGCGTGAAAGCCGTGCGGTTGGTTAGGGCTCCTGGCGCATACATGGAGTCGTATGGACTTCGTTCTCATTATAGTGCCCATGTGGTGTTGGGGCCAGACCTTCTTTCGAAGGCGAAGGGCGGCGACGCGTCCACAGCGAGGCCGGCTGAAGGCCCGGCAGCGCCGAAGGAAACTGTGGCCGCCAGGGTGAGCGCGTCCGGCACGGCTGGAGGTGGCGAACGCCCGAAGGATATCTCGTTCAAGCTGAACGCCCGCGAGAGTCTGGAGATGGTGGGCATTCCTTCCGGGACGTTCACGATGGGGTTGTTAAACAAAGATTTGGGGGCGTTGGTGACGCCCAGAAAGGTTGAGATCACGCGTCCGTTCTGGTTCTCGAAATATCCCCTGACGATTGCCGGGGCGAAGGCGCTGAATGTGTTGGACAACGAGGCCGTCCGCGCCAGGCTGAACCGCAAGAGCATCACCGAGGACTGTTGTTGTGGGCTGAGGATTGATGAGACCGAAAACGTCCTCAAAAGATTGAATAGGCGTTTCACGAATCGTCCCAAGGGGTATGTGTTCCGCTTCCCGACCGCCGCCGAATACGAACGAGCTTTCAAGGCGGAGAAGGGGGACGTCGTGGACCCAGCCGGTCTCAATGCCGTCGCCCCATGGCGCACAAAGGAGGTGCTGGACTACCGCAAGAGCCGTTCGTTCCCTGAAAAACTGGGACCTTCCGGGGATTGGCAATATTGCATACCGGTGCGGCTACCCAGTCCAAACGCCTGGGGAATCGGCGCCATGGGCGAGATACATGGCTGTTTTCTGCTGGACACGTACGACCACGATACGGTTGTGTTAGCGCCCTGGTCGAAATATACGATATTTGGATTCAAGGGCATTGACGCCATAGGCACGAAAGACCCCGTGTTCACATGCCGCAGCGGCGACGTGCATCATCTTGCCGTCGGGGGGACGGACTATAACCATCGAGCCTTCGTCTACATCAACTCTGGCACACAGGGTCTTCGCATAGTCCTTGGCCCGGATCTTCTGGCCGAGGCGAAGGCGGCTAAGAAGTGAACCAAGATGTGGTGTGGAGAGTGAGAAAAGCAATGAGATATAAATTACTGTTGTTTCTGGCAATGGAATTGTCGGCAAGTGGCCTTTGGGCCGCAGTTACCATTGATCCTACGGCGCGGACATTCGCCAAGAATGGCGGTGCTAATTCGGTCAATACCGCTGGCGACGGGACATGGACAGCCACGACGGACGTAGATTGGATCACCATTAAGCCAAGAACGACGGGCAATGCGGGTGTGTCGTGCGTGTACATCGTGGCGGCAAATATGACGGCCGATACGCGCGTGGGACACATTACCATCAACGACACCGTTCACACGGTTACGCAGACCGGTTACGATGCAACGTTGACACCCTCCAGCGTGACTGTGGATTTGAACATGCATCAGGACACCGTGCAGATTGCACTTGATTCCGGCGTTTCCTGGACGGCTACCGCAAATGCCGATTGGCTGAACGTGTATCCAACCTCCGGCGAGGGTTCTGGAAGCGTGACATATACGGTAAGATCGTATGACGGACAGGTGCCGCGTAACGGTTCAATCACGATTGCCGGCAAGACGTTCACGGTAACGCAGAACGGCATTGAGATCATCCTTACGCCTGATGCGGATTCTGTTTCTTGTTTGACGGACGTGGCGGAAGTCGGCGTTCATGCGCTGGCGACCACGCATTGGCAGGTCCTTTCGCAGACGAATTGGATTACGGTTGTTGACGCCGGCAACGGATATGGCGATGATTCGGTCGTTTTGGCCGTCGAGGAGAATCCCAGCTATTACCCTCGTACTGGATATGTGCGCATTGGGTCTGCGACATATAAATTGACACAGAAGGGGAACGACAACGTTGTTGTCGCCATCTCGCCGGAAACCGTTGAGGCCGATGCTAGCGGTGCTTACGGAGACATAGCCGTGGACATAACGCCGCATGATGCGCCATGGTATGCGGAGAGCAAGACGCCGTGGCTGACCGTTGCCGAGGGTTCCAGCGGCGACGGACCGGGTACCGTTCGATATGTGGCATCGCCCAATTCCACATACGCGGATAGAGACGGTCTTATTCGTATCAAGCCCGTGATGCAACAACCCGATCTGGACTATTTTGCAGGGCTTGTTTGCGATGCACGAATAGTTACGTATCGGCCTTATGCTGACATGCCTAACCATTTAGTGACACAAGTATTATCCCGTAATTCCGTTATCAATACTGTTGTGCCAAAAGATGCGTCGATCACTAAGTTCACCTGAAGCGAGAGGACATCTCTTCAGGGGGAATCCATCAAGGCGAAGGATGGAAATGATTTCTCTTTTGCATTTACATTCTCGGTGGATGAATTGAATAGGATAAATCGTTTTGTTATGATCTCGGGGGTAAGTATCTATCTGAACAATTCGAACCAGTTGTGCGTTAATGAAAACGTATCGTCATGGAAGGCTGAATATACGAAGCGGGAATATACCGTTTTGCTTGTGCAAGAGGACAATGGGGATGTTCGGTTGTATGCCGGAGAAGCAGGGCATAAGCTCGTATGCGTGTTAAGAGTTGCGCATGAGCCGATTCTGGATTTCAGCACTAATGTACAATGGAGTGTCTTTACTCTTGGTTATACGACACAGCCCTCGGCTGGATATTTGATAAATGGCACGCTTGATAAGTATAGGGTGTGGACGCGTGCTCTGACTGAAGATGAGGCGCTGACATTCGATGTGTATTTTACGCCAGAGCAAGATTACGCATGGTACAGGCCATCTGTCGATACGGTGCCGTCATTTGTCCCAGTATGTTCAAAATGGCGATATTACCCTTTTGATGAAAGTCTAGCGCAGAATCAGTATGGAACATTTTATACCAATCGAAATTATGGCCCAATACAAGGTGGTTCTGGAGTCGTTGGTGTTAATGTTTGGCAAGGGCATGGCGAATCCGATCGTTTTGGGATTGCTCACAAGGCGATTTCTATGGAAGAGAATGGGTGGACGATAAACATTGACGACACTCGTTATTTAGCCACAATAAAGCCGGACAATGGTTATGTGTATCCGCTAAAGACAGTTAGTATGTCGTTCTGGTTATATGTTGATCAGTTTCCCGCTTCTATTGGTACGTTCGGATATTCCTCCTCAATATCTGGACGTTTGACGTTGAACTCCGAGAATGAAATGGGATGGACGTACACAAATGACGTTTCCAGATGGTTAAGCGGTTCTACAAGATGGAGCGATTGCACAATTCCTGCCAATGAGTGGATTATGTTGACTGTTGTACTTCGAGAAGCGTCTGCTACTTTCTATTTGAACGGGCAAGAGGTCGGAAACACTAGTTACTATTGTACGAATAACTTTTCATATTGTCGAATCGGTGGATGGTATGGACGTTTGGACGATTGGTTTATATGCGATTCGGCAATGACATCCGAAGAAGTCTTAAACTCGTACGAGGCAAGTCGGCTTAAGGATGCGACACACTGTGTCCATCAGGGCTATATTGTCCCCGCGTTGACAGAGACGAATATGGTTGTAAATGTCGATGGCGGGACGACGAATGTCGGGCTTTCGATTGGTTCGCGTGTTGCATGGACAGCGACGGAGAATGCTAGTTGGCTTCATATCACGTCGCCGAAGAGTGGGACTGGGCCGACGATATTGACGTTTGATGTCGATGCCAATCCGCGCGTGGAGGAGCGCGTTGGCACCTTGACCATTGCTGACGTTGTCTTGACGGTGCGACAATGTGGTCTTTGGGCGGAAGTTGAGGCGGATACGACCATTGCCGAAGTTGATGGTGGCTATGGTTTTGTAACGGTCACGACGGAGGCCGATGCCTTGTGGTCGGCAACGAGTCATGTCGATTGGCTGACAATCGTTGATGGAGAAGAAAGCCAGGGCGTGGGCATGGCGATGTGGGTGGCGGATCCCTATACCGATTCGACGCATTCTCGCATAGGTTCAATGACGGTCGCTGCTCACAAGATTTACATTACGCAGAGGGGTTATGAGTTAAGTGTGTCGACAAATGGCGTAGAGGTGAGCAGTTCGTCGGCCAATGGGCAAATAGACGTATCCTCTCCTCCGGGAACTGAGTGGACTGTCATGGCTACGGAACCGTGGATTACGATTACATCAGGTAGTACGGGCGTTGGCAGCGGAACCGTCCGCTATACGGTGGCGGAGAATACCTCTGGCGTTTCCCGAACGGGCAGCATTATAGTGAGCGGCGAAGAATATGTGGTCACGCAAACCTCTACGGTTGAAGTCAAGGTGCAGATAGCAGGTAAAGGGAGCGTGTCTGGCATAGGGTTTTACGAGCAACATGCAGTTGTTGAACTAGTTGCGACACCTGATGATGGCTATGTGTTCTCTCATTGGAGCGGAGATGTGAATGGAAACACGAATCAGTTGTCTGTGACTGTTGACACGGGAAAGAACGTGGTCGCCACGTTTATCCCTGTTGCCGCTGCCGATCAGATTGCGGTGGATAGAGTGCCGGAGGGGTTGTATACCCGTGACCAGATTCATGCGCTTGAAATGGGCAATCTGTTATTTGACGTGGATTCTGCTTCCAACAAGGCGCGCGTGGGAGTAAAGTTGATGACAACTACTGATTTGGCCGATCCAAACTGGCAGCCTGTTGGATTGACTCCTGGCGACCTTGATGTTGGAGCTGATGGTTCGGTTGGCTTGAATGTCCCAGCCACGGGTAACACAAAGTTTTTCAAAGTGGTCGTGCCAGAAAGATAAGCGCACATTCAATGTTAAGCTTCAGGGAATTCATCTGGGGCAAGACGAACCTCGTGGACGGGGCGTGGGTGACGCCGACGAATTCCGCGCATCGCTTCTTCAAGGTGACGGTGGATATGCCGTAGGGCCGATATGGGTGGCGGGGATTGCGGTCGTAGAAGCCCGCCGCACCGATATCGTGCCGGATGGATCATTGTCGGCGGCAATCGTTTTTGATACAATGTGGGCATGTGCATGAAGCCAGCAAAAGACGAGCGCGAAAAGGGCGGGAAGAGAACTTTCCGGAAATCGCTTAGAAACACGGCGATCAATTATCGCAACGGGTGGTTCTTCGTGACGTGCCAGGTGGCGCACAACAAATCCATCTTCGGCGCGATCGTGGGCGAACGCTGCGAATTGAATCCATTCGGGCTGCAGATTGAGGCGTATTGGCGGGGGCTGCCCGCGAAATACCCGGAGCTGGAACTTGATGAATTCGTGTTGATGCCCAACCACTTCCACGCAATCGTGCGTATCCATTATCGCCCCACCAACAAGGAACATCATCTCGGCTTTTTGATGAGCCGGTTCAAGGGCGGCGCCGGATACATCTACGGCAAATTGCGCCGTGCGGGCGAGGTGGAGGATATCGGCGAACACCTTTGGCAATTCGACTACTGGGACAAGATCGTCACGAACGAAAGACAGCTTGAGGCGTTCCGCCGATACATTCGCGAGAACCCGAAGAACTGGAGCCGCGATCGTTTTGGCGCGGTGACGCAATATTCATTCGGCAATCTTGAACTCTTGCGTGGACCGTGCATCGCATTTGTGGCTTCACAGGGATTCTGGGCGAGTGAATTGAAGCCGAGATTGGTGTGGCGTGATTCGCGTGATTTGCGGGCTGAAGCCCGCCGCACCGATATGGGCGGGGGCGGATGCGCGGCCCGCCGCATCGATATAGGCGAAGGTGGGTGCGCGGCCCGCCGCACCGATATGGGCGGGGGTACGTGCGCGGCCCGCCGCACCGATATGGGCGGGGGTGGATGCGCGGCCCGCCGCACCGATATGGGCGGGGGTGGATGCGTTGCCCGCCGCACCGATATGGGCGAAGGTGGGTACGTGGCCCGCCGCACCGATATGGGCGGGGGCGGATGCGTTGCCCGCCACACCGATATGGGCGGGGGCGAAGCGGGCGAGGCCATATTGGAGTGTGGGGCTTCCGCCCCACCCCCATTGATCTCCACCTTCACAAGCGCTCAAGAACGCGAAGTGCTGCGCCGCGCACTTGCAAAAGGGCGGCGGGTGATCCAGGTGGTCCCACAGGGCATTCCGCGCGAAAGCGATCTTCTGCCCCAGTTGCTGACTGCCTGCCGCGAAAGGCGCGCCTTGCTGCTTTCCCCGCAACCGCCAGGTTCGCGCCTCAACAAAAAGGTGGCGACTTGGTGCAACGAATACGTACTGCGCCACGCGAGCGAAATATGGGTGGGTGACATTTCCGCCAACGGCATGTTGGCCTCTATGCTCAAGGCGCTTGGCCGTGGATGATTTGGCGTTAGGTTGTTCGCTTGCGCGGTGCGAGGGGATTTGGTATCATCCCAACGATGAAAACACAATTGACTCTCACACTGGCCGCTGCTTTTCTCGCGCCGTTCTGTTTGCGCACATGTCTAGCCTCTGCGGCCGACCTCCAGAAAATGCCGTGGATCGGTGACGGACTGCCGGATCGCGACGGCGCGGACTGGTACGATGAGGATCCTGCGCCAGAGTTCGAGGCGGAGTTCGTTCTGCCCGAGGGCGTAACCGAGACGAAGATCCATTTCGTCTGCGCCGGCTTCGGCTGGTTTGCCGTAAAAGGCGCATACATGAATGCAGACGGACTTGACACGTTGTGGACGCCCTATGACAAGACCATCTACTCATCGACTCACACGTTCAAGGCCGTTTCCGCCAGAAACAAGGTCCGCGTGTGTCTCGGCAACGGATTCTACAACCTACCGCCGCTCCGCTTCTGGGGGCATCGCCATTTCCGCGAGGTGCTGGCGCACGGGCGGCCGTGCTTCAAGATGTCGATCGACGGCGTGGAGAAGCCACTGGAGTGGAAGTGGCGCAGGACGAACGTCGTGCGCAATTCGGTCTATCTCGGCGCGGAGATAGACGCCACTCGTCCCGAGGACACGGAGTGGAAGCCCGCCGCCGTGGTGAAAGGACCGAAGGGGAAGATAGTAGAGTGGCCGCGCGGCAATCCGGGGATGATCTGCCCGGACATCCATCATGGCACGGCGAGGTGGCTGAAGGAGGGCGAGGTGCAGGTCGTCGACTTCGGTGTCAACTCGTCGGGCGTGCCGGACTTCCTCTTCAGGAACGAAGAGCGGGGCACCCGCGTCGAGATCGTGTACGGCGAGCGGCTCAATGCGGACGGTTCGGTCAACGTGCTTACGCAGACGGCCGGACAGATCAAGCGCGGCAACGGAGGGCCGGGCGCGCCGCATGTCGCGTGCCAGCGCGACGTGTATGTGTGCCGAGGGCCCAAGCCGCTTCCGCATGGTGTGCATGCATACGACTACAATCCAGTGGCGGAGCGCTTCTCGCCGCCGTTCACATGGCATGTGTTCCGTTACGCGGAGATACGCGGGGCGAAGAATCTGCTTGGGAAGGACGATGCGGCGCGCCTGGTCAGGTCGATGCTGTCGTTGAGCGATGTCTGCTCCGCGCCGCCGGCGAAGGCGTTCAAGACGGACGACAAGGACATCGCGGCCATCCACGAGATGTGCCGTCGGACGTTCCAGGCGAACATGATCGGCGGCGTGCAGAGCGACTGTCCCGGACGTGAGCGGCTTGGCTACGGCGGCGACATCGTGGCCACGTACGAGGCGTATATGCTAAACTGGGACATGCGCGCGATCTACCTCAAGGTTCTGCGGGACTTCGCGGACGAGGCGTCCGACGACGGATGGATCACCGAGACGGCGCCGTATGTGGGCATCGCCGTGAAGGGCGAGGGTGGCAGGTCAGGGCCGGTCTCGTGGGCGCTTGCCGTGCCGGAGCTGATCGACGGGCTTCTGCGCCATTACAACGAGACGAAGGCGCTTGACTTCTACCCTGTCTGCACCCGCTACGTCCGCCAGCTGGCGGCGAGGCATCCCGACGGCCTCGTCCCGCAGTGCATCGGCGACCACGAGGCGCTTGAACGCGCGCCCAACGACGTGACGGCCACGGCGCATTGGCATCGGTTCGTCGCGCTCACGGCAGGTTTCGCGAAGCGGCTCGGGCGCGCCGAGGATGCGGCGGAGTTCGAGGCGCTCGCGGCGAAGATCAAGGCGGCGTTCGCGGCGAAGTACGTGAAGGACGGAGTCGTGGCGAACGGCACGCAGTCGGCGCAGGCGATCGGGCTGTACCTCGGCCTCGTTCCGCCCGACCAGATCGCGGCCGCCGAGCGGCGGCTTGTGAAAGCCGTCGAGGAGAAGGGGTACGGCCCCACGACGGGCATCTTCTCCACGCGGTACATGTTGATGTACCTTTCGGAGCATGGACATGTGGACGTCGCGCGGAAGATAGTGCTCCATCGCGGATTCCCGGGATGGCTGCACATGATCGAGCGCGGCGCGACGACGCTGTGGGAGACGTGGAAGGAGTCTGACAACGTCTATTCGAACTGCCATCCCATGTTCGGCTCAGTGGACGAGTGGCTGCTCAGGTTTGCGGAGTGACCGGCTGCCTCTCCTGCTTCCAGGCGCGTTTCGCGGCGCGCCATGTGCAGAGGATCGCGACGAGCAGCGCGGTGGCCGCGAGCCACGATAGAAGCGGCCGCGCCGATTCGCCGAAGGCGTGGGGCACGCCCTGGGTCAACTGGTTCGCGAACGAGGTGAACACGCCGCGGAAGACCGACTGCGAGACATACGCGAGAAGGGCGGTCTGCCCGAAAAGCGTGAAGAGCCACAGTCCGCGCCGTAGCATGAGGATGTCCGTGAGATAGTAGAGCAGGGCGAGCGCGAGGCAGCACCAGCCCATCGCCTGGGCGGTGAACGTGAACGTGTAGAGATGCTTGATGCACGGAATCCAGGGGACGAAGGCCCACCCGACGGCGAGGAGTACCGCGCCCAGGGCGGCGAGGACGGCGAACCGCCTCTTCTTGTCCCACTTCGCGGTGAGTATGCGCGTCGCCTCCATGCCGCAGAGCGTCATGGCGCCGAACATGAGGATTGTGAGCCACCAGGTGTAGCCCTTGTCCGCAAGCTCCAGCGCGCGGTTGCCGGCGGGCATTATGTGCGGCACCACCCAGTTTTCCACCGCTTGGGCGAAGTTGCCGTCCTTGGTGTAGTCGCCCAGGAAGTGCATGAGCGCGGCGTAGAGGACGGCGAGGACTATGGGCGCGGCGATCTGCAACTTGCGCCAGGGAAGGGCGAACACCACGGCGGCTATCAGGTAGCCTGACGCGATGGACTGGAGGGTGTTGTTGAACGGGCTGATCTTCGAGAGGTCGAGGGTGAGGAGCCTGCCCTGCGCCATCATGCCGAGGATCCAGAGGATTGCGACGCGGGAGAGGACGTGCCGCCAGTAGGCCAAGGTGGGGCGTCCGTTCTCGTCTAGCCGCCGCCCGAGGGCGAAGGGCACCGCCGCTCCGCACATGAAGATGAAGAGCGGCATGATGATGTCCCAGAGCGTGAAGCCGCCCCAGTTGTGCTTTAACTGCCCCATCACGCAGTCGGGCAGAGGGGTGGTCTGGTTGAGCGCCTTCATGAAGCCCGACACCACCGTGAGCAGGAACATGTCGAGTCCGCGGAGGAGGTCGAGCGAGAAGAGTCGGTCGGAATTAGGTTTCATTGTGAGATTGTGAGATTGTGAGATTGAGAGATTGTGAGATTGAGGGATTGTGGGATTGAGAGATTGTGGGATTGAGAGATTGTGAGATTGAGAGATTGTGGGAAAAACATCTTTGAGCAATCATCCAATCATACAATCATACAATCTCACAATCATCCAATCATACAATCATACAATCTCACAATCTCACAATCTCACAATCTCTCAATCATCCAATCATTAATTAGACTTGCGCCTTGGCGCGTCTTTTCTTGATGAGCCAGAAGACGAGAGCGCCGGCGGCGACGAGCAGCAGTATTCCCATGACGGGGCGGTAGAATATCCACGCTACGGCGATCGTGACGATCGCGCAGACGAAGGAGATCACGCCGGCGACGAAACCGGTGCCGATTTCGACTATGTCGCCGAGGATCGGCAGGACGTCGGCCAGGACGCTGATCGGCTTGAACACCATTCCAAGGCCGATGAACATGACGATGAACCCGCCGAGGCGGATGAGCCACGTCATGATGGCGTTGTTGCTGCGCGCCGTGGCGAACATGGCGGCGGCGTCTTCGATGCCGTCGGTGAGGTAGTTGAGCTTCTTGCCGTTCTTCGCGGTGTAGTCGATGAAGGTGTCGCCCTGCTGCTTGGCGATGATGGAGACGTCGTGGGGGAGCACGACGCTGAAGCTGACGCGCATGTCGCCGATGCGGGGCTGCGAGACCACGTTGCGGTTGTTCTTCTCGTTGTTGCGCGTTCCGGCCTCAGGCACGTATATGGTCGTGCCGCTGACCTGGACGCGTGCAACCTTGCACGTGAAGGAGTTGGGGAACGCAAACGCCTTTTCGGAGCCGATCTTCGAGATCTGCTTTTCGCTCAGGCGGAAGGCGCCGAACGTGACGTTGGCCGCCTCTCTCTTTTCCGATTCAAATTCCATGGCGCCGGGATTGTTGTGCCCCTGCTCCTTGAAGCCGCTTGAATCGATGGCGTGGTCAACCCAGGCCTGTCTGTAGGTGTAGGTGGTGGTCTTCTCCACACTGCCGCCCAGTTTCTTCTTCTCATGGGTCTTGGAGTCTTCGATCCACTGGTACATCTCCACCTTGCGCTCGAGGCGGATGGCGGTGTTGGAGACGCCGAAGATCTCGTCGACGAGTACGTCCTTGGTGTCGGCCTTGCCCGTGAGGTGCACCAGCTTGCCCTCCATTTCGGCATCGACCTTTGCATTGGACTCCAGCGACACGCATGCGCCCTCGCCTTCGTCGATGGCCTTTGCGGTCTTCACCGCGTTGCCTTCGTTCCAGAACAGGATGGGGAATCCCGCGAGGAACATGAGTCCGCCGGCGAGGACTCCTCTTATGGAGCCACCCAGACGGGAGCCCCAGGACTCAGTGGTGGTTTCTGTGACGGCCATTTTCAACCTCCTTGTTTTTGTTGTTGGAAATTCGATTGGATTTTAGCAAAACGCCGCGTAAAGTTCAAGAGACTACTATTCTTCGGTAGGCAGTCCCCATTCGTCCAGCTGCTTCTTGATCCATGCGAACGAGGCTGCGTGCATCTCCTTCGAGGTGCCTGAGATGGGCGGGCCGCAGCGCACGCGTATGTCCTTGGAAGGGTCGACGGTTCCGAAGTCCTTGAACCAGCCTTTGCCGTTGGGGCGCGTCGGCTCGCAGTCTGTCTTCACCGCGATCGGAATCACGGGAACGCCGGCCTTCTCGGCGAGCTTCGCTCCGATTGAGGAGAATCCCTTGCGGGCGAAGACTCGCTCGCGCGAGCCCTGGGGAAAGATGAGGAAGGAGTTGCCGGCGGCGATTCGCTCGCCGCCTTCGCGGAAGATGGTCATCAAGTCTTCGCGAGGTGATTTTCTCCCGATGGGGACGAGGCCCATGTGGTCCGCCGCCTTCTCCAGAAACGGCAGGTGTGAGAGAGAGGCCTTGACCACCACGTTGAACGGGCCGTAGGTGAGCAGGGCGAAGGGCAGGAGGATCGTCTCGAGCGTGGACATGTGGTTGGAGAGGTAGACCACTGGACCGCTGTGGGAGGCACGGTTCTCCCAGCCGTCGAAAGAGACGTCGATGCCGAACTTCTCGGCGGTCTGCACCGAACGGAAGCAGAAGTGCGCCCAAACGTCGGTGTTCAGGATGCCCAGCGCCTCATAGATCGCGCATTTGGGGAACACGCTGAAGGGCCCCCATGTGAAAGTTAACGTTGTCCACCAGCTCTTTGCGCGTGGACGAGGGGCTTTGCGCTCTGGGGGCGTTCGGTACGCACCGGTGCGGAGGAGCTCTTCGCGGAACATTTCGAGCGTGGTGGTTTTCATGACGTCATTCCGGCTGCTCTTCGTTGGATTCCTCGGCCTCGGCCTTCTGGGCCGCCTTGGCCTCGCGCTGGCGGCGGAGCTCCTCCTGTATTTGCAAAAGGGCCTCGCGTTGCTGTTCGCGCTCTGCGGCGAGTTGTTCACGCTCACGGGCACGTTCCTCCTTCTCTTTCTCCTCTTTGGCGGCGCGTTCGTTCTCCGCAGCCCGCTTCTGCGCAGCCTCTTCTTCGCGCTTAAGCATACGCCGCTGGCGCAGTCGTGCGAGAGCGCCGCCACCGTCTTGGGCATTCTCTGTACCCTCTCCGCCGGAGAGTGGTGGCGGACCGAACCCTGGTGGCCGGCCAAGACCTGGTGCCGAACCGAGGCCACGACCAGGAAAAATCCCACGGCCGCCACGAAGTCCACCGGCGGCGGCTAGGGAGCGTCCTCCTTGGGTGGCGGATTTGGCGGAGGAGCCTTTCTTCGTCTCGCCGCCAACGGCTAGCGTGACGTCGATGCCGTCCTTCGAGAGCGTGACTGTGCCGACGGCGGGGTCGGCCTCCTTCACGGTCCACTTGGCCGCGTCGGTGGACGTGTCGCCCACTTTGAGATAGTAGTTGACCGGCGGCTGCGTGGTGGAGTCGGTGAAGCCGGCCATCACCACGCCGGCGGGCGTGACGTTGAGGATGCTCACGCGCACGGAGGACATGAGCTTCTGTTCTTCGGCGCTGATCTCCGCCTCGGTCTTGCCTTCTACGCCGTTGGCACCGCCTGCACCTGCCTGGCCGACCGGCAGCGAAGGGTCGAATCCAGGGGGGGGCGGACCGAAGGGCTGGCGATCGATTATGGACTGGTATCTGGCGAAGCCTTCGTCGCCGGAGCTTTTGTTGGAGTCTTTGTTCTCGTCGGATGAAGGTGCAACCTCGGCGACGGCCTTCTTTTCTTCGGCGGCCGGGGCGCTCTCCGCATCCTCCGCCACCGCGAACAGGGCGGCGGCGCATGCCGTCGCCAGCGCAAGGAGATGTGTCGTGGTCTTCATGTGGGGGATGCGGGTAGAGTTTCGTTTTTCAGCGTACGCGCACGATGGCGCCGAACTTGCAGACCTGCGAGCATTGGCTGCAGCCTGCGCAGAGCGAGGGGTCGATCTTCATCTGGAAACGGCCCGGGGCGACTTCGCGGCCGCGCGTCATGGCGGGGCAGCCGGTCTTGAAGCACATGCCGCACGCCTTGCACTTCTTCTCGTCCACTTCGCACAGGCCCTCCTTGGTGAGCTTGGCGGCGATGCGGCACGGGGCGTAGGCCACGATGAGGGCGCCCTCGTCGCCGTCCATCGCGTCCTTGAGCGTGGTCTCGAGGGCGGCGAGATCGTCGGCGGAGACGCGCACGACCTTCTTGTAGCCGCAGGCCTTGGCGATGTCCATGATCTCGGTTACGGGGGCGGGGTCGCCGGCGAGCGTCTTGCCGGTGCCGGGGTTGTCCTGGTGGCCGGTCATGGCGGTGATGCGGTTGTCGAGCACCACGGTCGTCACAGGAGTTCCGTTGTAGTGCGCGGAGAGTATGCCGGTGATGCCGCTGTGGAAGAAGGTGGAGTCTCCCAGCACGGCGCAGATGCGTCCCTTCATGCCGGCCTTCCTCATGCCGGCGGCGTTGCCGATGGACGCGCCCATGCAGATCGTGGAGTCCATCGCGTTCAGCGGAGGGAACGCGCCGAGGGTGTAGCAGCCGATGTCACCGGTGACGGTGGCGCCGAGCTTGGCGAGGGTGTAGAACACGCCGCGGTGGCCGCAGCCGGCGCAGAGGACGGGCGGACGCGTGGGCAGGGCCGGGTTGGGCTTCGCCGCCTTAGCCTTGGGCACGTCCTTCAGGAGCTCGTGGCGGAGGTTCTGAAGGCGGTCGGGGTTGAGCTCCAGCATGTTGAGCTCCGTCTTGTGGCTCTGCACCTTGATGCCGAGCGCGCGCACCTGCTCCTCGAGGAACGGGTCTAGCTCCTCCACCACGAGCACGTGGCGGACTGTCTTTGCGAACTTCTTCACGAGGTCGGCCGGGAAGGGGTTCGTCCAGCCGAGCTTGAGCACGGTGAACTCCGGGAACACCTCCTTCACGTACTGGTAGGCGACGCCGCTCGTGATGATGCCGATCTGCTTCTTGCCGGGCTCGACGCGGTTGAACCTGGAGCGGCAGGCGGCCTTCGCCATGTCCTGCGCGCGCTTCTGGGCGGCGAGGCGCTGTCCGCGCGCGAAGGCGGGCACGGGGATAGTGTGCGAGATGTCCTTCACGTACGGGATGGCGGGGTGGGGGGCGGGGCTGAACTCGCCGAGGTCCACGAGTGAGCTGGAGTGGCTGGTGCGGGTCGTGAGGCGCAGCATGCAGGGCACGCGGAACTTCTCTGACGTCTCGAAGGCGGCGACGGTCATGTCGTATGCCTCCTGCGAGTCGGACGGCTCGAACATCGGCATGCGCGCGAACTTGGCGATGTTGCGGTTGTCCTGCTCGTTCTGGGACGAGTGCATGCCGGGGTCGTCGGCGGAGACAACCACGAGGCCTCCCGTCGCGCCGACGTATGTGAAGGTCATCAGGGGGTCCATCGCCACGTTCAGGCCCACGTGCTTCATGGCGGTGAGCGCGCGCGCGCCGGCCATCGAGGCGCCGATCGCCGTCTCCATGGCCACCTTCTCGTTCACGGCCCACTCGCAGTTGACGGTGTCCTTGAACTTCGCGATGTTCTCCAGTATTTCCGTGGACGGCGTGCCTGGGTAGGCGCTGGCCACCACGCAGCCGGCCTGCGCCGCGCCGCACGCCACGGCCTCGTTCGCCGAGAGTAGTCTCTTTTCGCTCATTGTTTCCTTCTTCCTTGCAGACGGGACATTATACCATAAATCCACCCGTCGCGGCTCATTTTCCTTCCAGCACCATGCGAGCGTGGTTGGCGTATGCACGGCGGGGGTCGGCGGCGTACGCGCGGAGGGTCTTCTCCGCGAGTCCGTCCGCGTCGCCCAGGCGCCAGAGGGCGCGGGCCAGGCACAGTTCGCGGAGGCACAGGCTGCGCTCCATGTCGCCGGCGCCGAGGTTGCGCGTGGTGAATCGGTCGTAGTTGGGGATGCGGGCGGCGGGGCCTTCGGCGGGGGTGAGGAAGTGTCCGCCCACGCCGGGCATGAGCAGAAGATCCCTCAGGACCGGCGCGGCGCGGCGGTCGCCGAGGCCCTCGAATGCGAGGGCCACCGCGCGGAAGTGGGAGTATTCCTGGGCGGGGGAGAGGGTCTTCGCCTTGCGCACGGCGGCGTCGAAGCCGGCGGCGCCGCGCGAGCGGCCGAGGGCTATGAGGTAGCTGTCGGCCCAGCTCACGCTTCGGCCGAACTGGTCCATGCCGCGGTAGTTCCAGCCCTTGTCCCATTCCATGGAGTCCAGCTTGGCGGCGACGTCGGCGGCGCCCGAGGCGTCGCCGAGAAGGCCCAGGACGTGCGCGTAGGCGAGCGCGGCGGCGGGGGACTCGGCGGACTTCGCGGAGCGGTAGCCTTCGGAGAGCAGCGGATGCGCGCGCTTGACGTCGGTGAGGACGATGGAGAGGCCTCTGTAGTCGTCGGGGATCGTGCGGACGGCGTCGGCGAGGCGTTCGTCGGAGAAGGGGAAGTTGTCCTTCATCTCGGCGGCCTCGGCGGGGATGATGTCCTTCGCGACGAGCGCTTTCTGGAGCGCGGCGACGTCGATGGCGCGCGGCGGCACTCCGGCCTTGACGGCCATTGCGGCGGCGAGGCCCGCGGCGTAGCCCTGGTTCTGGACGTCCGGCTGCATTCTGAGTATCGGCATGGCGTCGCGGTGGGCGCTCATCCCCAGGCCTATGACGAGAAGCCCTTCGGTCTTCTGGGGGAGGATCGCGCGGTAGGGGAGATAGACCATCGTCCCCTTGCGGCCGGGATCTTCTATGAAGAACTGAGGGTCGACGGTCTGGCCGTGGGTGTCGAAGTTCGACAATGTGATGCCGATCACGTCGGGGTAGGTGCGGCCGTTCATGGCGTCCTGCACGGTCACGTAGAAGGCGCCGTGCATGCGGCGGCGCTCGCGGCTGTTCACCACCTGGCTCTGGTCCCAGGCGTAGTCGCCGAAGTTGCAGCGCGCGCGCAGGGTGAAGAAGGCGAGGTCGGCGGCGTCGGTGTCGTCCACGAACCCGACGTCAGTGTTCTGGTAGCTTGCGCCGAGCACCTTCGGCGTGGAGCCCACGCCCTGCAGGGAGAGCTCTTCGCCGTTGATGAACTCGGTGGGCTCGCCGGCGGCGGCGGCGAGGTCTGCGTTGCCGGAGGCGTCGACGGCCGTCTTGCAGCGGACTATTCCGCGCGAGCCGTCGGGCATCACGCACACAACCCCCTTCACCGCGTCTCCGTCCTTCACCACGTCGACCACGAGCGCGCCGAACCATATCTCCGCTCCGGCCTTGCGGCACTCGGCGCGGAACCATTCGGCCTTTGCCACGCCGTAGACGGCGCCGAAGGACTTGAGCGATTCGTCGAGCTCCGCGGTGAAGCCCTTGCGGTAGCCCCAGCAGTACTGTCCGATCACGCCGTCCGTCATCACGCCGCCCATGCGGTGTAGGTAGTCGCAGACGATCGTGCGCGCGCCCGACCGCGCGGCGGCGATCGCGGCCGGCGCGCCGCCCGTGCCTGCGCCCGCCACGAACACGTCGCACTCCGCGATCACCGGCAGCGGCGCTTCCTTCCACACGTACGCGGGCATGGCCTCGCCGCGCTTCTTCGCGGCGGCGGCCGCTTCGGCGCCGGCGCGCTCGCCGTCTGCGAAGTTCTCGCCCACTCCGGCCTTGCGTCCGCACACGAAGACGTTCGCAGGCGCGTCGAGAAGCTCGTCCGGCGGCGGCTCGAAGAGCGTGTCGGACGCGTCGAGGGTCGTCGGCGACCAGGTGAGGTCGCGAGCCTTCTGCTCGGCGGCGGCGAACGAGCGGGCGGAGCCGTCGGGCATGTCGATCGTCATGGTGCAGGTGTACATGCGGCCGGTGACGACGGTGGGCTGGTCCTTCGCCATCTTGGGTCCGCGCGTCTTGATGGTGTGCACGCCGGGCCATTCATTCACCGAAAGCCCCGGCACGTCCGGCGGCGGCTCGGCGGCGATGATCTCGCGCGAGAAGCGGTGCGCGCCCGCATTGTAGGGCGCGAATCTCGCGCCGGCCCGCCGCGCCACGTGCGCGCGCTCGGTGGCGTCCACCACGGCCTTCGCGCGCACGATCTTCACGCCGCTGCGGTTCGCGGTCACGACGCCGGCGATGCCGCCGTCCGCGTCGAGCAGGACGTCGCATGCGGCCGTCCAGGTGGTGAAGGGGATCTTCGCCCCGAGAAGCGCCTCGTCGAAGAGGCGCTTGATCCTGAGCGGCGTTATGTCGCCGAACATGGCGGCCGGCGTGCCGAATGCCAGCCGCATTGCCGTGACGAGCGGATTCTTGGATTTCCAGAGCGTGCCGTCGTTTCTGATGCGCAGCTTGCCGGCGAGGTCTTCGCCGAGGTACGGGCGCGGTGCCACGAGATAGACGCTCGCGCCGGCCTTGCGCGCGGCGAGCGCGGCGGCGACGCCGGCCGAGGTGCCGCCCACGACGACCACGTCGGCCTCCGCCAGGACCTCAGGTTCTTTGGGGACGGACGCGCCGAAGGCCGTCGTCCCGGCGATGCAGGCACATGCAAGCGCGCGCGCGAAGAAGATTCTGCTCATTGCAAGATTCGCTTTCCTGTTGACACTTTTCGGACTCGTCCTTCTACCGCGCTTCACGGCGGCGGAATTTCGCACTAGTTTAGCAAATCGCCCCTACGCGTGCAAGTTAGTGCCTAGTGCCTAGTGCTTAGTGCCTAGTTTCTAGTTTCTGGTTTCTAGTTTCTGGTTCCCCAGTGGGATTCGCACTTGATGTAAAACGAAGTTCGCCACTTTACTAAGCACCAGGCACTAGGCACTAGGCACTAAGCACCAGGCACTAAGCACTAGGCACCTCCCCGTGCGTAGTGCATGTGCGTCCGATTTCCGGCGCTCAAGGGCTCGTGCGAAAACGCGCGTTGCGGCTTGCGTCACGGGGATTCGGCAATCGCCAGATTGCCGTCACCCCCGGCCGCTGCGCCGTCCGCGCGTTTTCGTCCGGCCCTTTCGCTTATTTCCGGAAATCGGCCGCGCTTCACGGCGGGCCCTCGGTTGTCGGAGCGGTCGTCTCGCGCCGGCACCGGCGGAGAGCGCTGGTCGCCGTGGTTCGCGTGGCGGGCGTCTGCGGCGCGGATGCGGCGCGATGCTGTCGTCTCGCGCCGCCCCGCATCCGCACCCGCCTCGTCACGCGTTCCCCGGCGGCGTTCTCCGCCTAGCCAGCTCTCGCCTCCCGCCCCTCCGCCCTCAACCTTCGGCCCACTCGCGTTAAACCAAGGATGTGGGAGGCACCGCCTACTCACATTAAACCACCACTACGCGTTCCCCGGCGGTGCTCTCCGCCTAGCCAGCTCTCGCCTCCCGCCCCTCCGCCCTCGGACTTCGGCCCACTCGCGTTGAATCATGTCTTACTTGTCTTATTCTCCTACTCGTCCTCAAGCGCCGGAATTCGGCCATACTTAACATGTCACACCAGAAACCAGAAACAAGAAACTAGGCACTAAGCACTAGGCACTAGGCACTAGGCACTAAGCACTAGGCACTCCCCCCTCGCTATGATATAATACCCGCCATGCGAAACACGATACTAGCCATGTGCGCGGCGGCATGCCTGTCCGCTGTCGCGTCCGCCGCCAAACCCGGGCCGCGCGGCGCGTTTCCTCTTCTCTGCACGCCCTGGACCGAAGATGCGGCGCTTGACATCCCTGTTCTGGTGGCCGAGGCAGAGTTCGTCGCCTCCTGCGGCGCCGACGGCGTCATATGGCCCACCGCCGGCGAGGTGCTCGGCAACCTCTCGCGCGAGGAATACGAGGCCGGTCTCGAGGCGCTAGCCGTCCGCGCGGCCAAGCCCGGTTTCTCGCCCACCCTCACGGCAATCTGCCCGGGAAGCACCAGCCAGGACGCCGTGTCGCGCGGCGCGTTCGTCGAGGCGCTCGCGAAGCGCACCGGCGCGCGCATGGCCATCCTTGCGCGTCCGCCGGACGACGCCAAGACTCAGGCCGACATCGAGGCGCACTACCGCGCCTTCGCCTCTGCAGTGTCCTGTCCCGTGATCATCCAGACGTACAACGGCAAGAGCCCCCAGCCCGATGTGGATCTCCTCTTGAAGCTCGCCCGCGAATTCCCCGCGGTCTACGGATGGGTGAAGGAAGAGTCCCCGGGCGGCAAGGTGAACGCGCGGATCGCCCAGCTCGCAGCCGCACCAGAGATCAAGACGGTGTTCAGCGGATGGGGCGCGAAGGGTCTGCTCCACCAGGGTCCGCGCCTCGGGACGCGCGGCGTGATAACCCAGCGCCCGGCGTACGCCGACGTGCTCTCCTTCATCATGCGCAGGATAGAAGCAGGGGCTGACGCCTCGGACGCCTCGCTCGCAGGCGCCTACGCCGACTATCTTCTCATGTGCAATCTTGGCGAGGTGTTCGACGCCTCCTCGGACGCCATGCGCGGTCCGCACCTCTACGTCCTCCAGCGCCGCGGCGTGTTCAAGAACCGCCTTACGCGCGTCCATGCCCCCAAGGACGATCCCAAGGGACGCAAGTGGATCATGAAGGACTTCCCCCTCTCCCCGGCCGAAATGGCCGAGATCGACGCCCGCCTCGCCCGCCTCGCGGCTTATGCACCGCGCAGCTGCAAGGCGGCCTTGCAGACGCGCAGCATGCCGCAGGAGTGAGGATGGCGACTAGCAGGCGCAGGTTCGTGTCGGGTGCGGCGGCGGCAGGTCTTGCGGCCGCCGGCCTCACGGGCGGCGGATGCGTGTTCATGCGCTCTGCGCGCTTCGGGAGCCTGCCGAAGGGTAATCGCCTGGCGCGTGTGCGCGCATCTCCGCACTACGTGGACGGCGCCTTCCGCAACGAACGCTCCGCCTACTTCCCTGCGCCGCGCGCCGACGACGGGCGCGGCGGCGTCTGGAGCGCGCTCTTCCGCAAAAAAGCGCTGCGCCTCGTGCCCAAGGAAGGTGAGATCCCCGTCGTGAAGAGCGATCTCCTGGGCCTCGATCCGTCCGCCGACCTCTTCGTGTGGTTCGGCCACAGCAGCCTGATGCTCCAGACTGACGGACTGCGCATCCTCGTGGACCCCGTCTTCCACACCGCCTCCCCCGTCTCGTTCCTCCTCGGCGAGCCGTTCCCCGGCACAGACGTCTACAAGCCCGACGACATCCCCGCGGTGGACGTCCTTCTCATCACGCACGACCATTGGGACCACCTCGACCACCGCACGGTCACTGCGATGAAAGACCGCATCGGGCGCGTTGTCTGCCCTCTGGGAGTGGGAGAGCATTTCGAGCGCTGGGGCTTCGCCCCCGAAACGCTCTGCGAGCTTGAGTGGAATGAAAGCGCCGCCGTTGAAGGGAAGGGGAGTGGATGCAAGGCGGTGTTCCACTGCCTTCCTTCGCGCCATTTCTCGGGGCGTACGTTCGACAGGAACCAGTCGCTGTGGGCCTCGTTCCTCGTGGAGACGCCGTCAAGGAAGATATACTTCGGCGGCGACGGCGGATACGACGAGCGATTCCGCCGCATCGGCGCCAGATTCCCCGGGATAGACCTTGCCTTTCTGGAGAACGGACAGTACAACGTGCGCTGGCCATATGTGCACACGCTCCCCGACGAGCTGGGGATGGCGATGCACGACCTCGGCGCGCGCCGGTACGCGACTGTCCACCACGGGAAGTTCTGCATAAGCACGCATCCGTGGGACGAGCCGTTCGAGAACGAGCGAAGAGCCGCGGCGGCGGCGGGCGTTGCGCTGGTCACGCCAAAAATAGGAGAGGTGACGCCTCTATGACGAGCGAGGCGGTCCAGACGGCGCTCGCGAAGGTGCGGCTGATCGTCGTGCACGGCGGAATCGCCCACTTGGACGACATCATGGCCTGCGCGCTCGCGTATGCCTACGGCGTGCCGCACAACGTGCAGATCGACAGGCGCAATCCAACGCCCGAAGAGCTGGACTCGCCCGCGGTTCTCGTCCTCGATGTGGGCGGCGTGCACGACCCCGCGCGCCTCGACTTCGACCACCACCAGCGCCCGCGCACGGACGAGCCGAAGTGCGCATTCAAACTGCTGGGCGAATGGCTGGGGGAGGACGAGACCCTGTCCAGGCTCTTCCCCTGGTATTCCGTGTGGAACGTCGTGGATGTGCTGGGCCCGTTCGCCGCCGCCTCTTCCATGGGCACCACATGGGCGGACATCGAGGGGCTAGTGGACAATCCCCTCGCCGATTTCGTGGTGCGCCGCTTCGTGGATGATCCGTCCTTCCGCTGCAAGACGGCCCGCTCCCTCGGCAACGGCATCGCCTTAACGCTCCGCCTGTGGTCTAGTCTCGAGGAGAATGCCGTGCGCCTGGAGATGTGCGGACTTCCCGTCGCCGACTTCACCGCCTGCTCCACCGAGGCGATATCCCGCTGCTCAGACGCCTGGATACGCATCAATTCGCCGGCGTGCATAATCTCCAAGGACCACCGCGGCGAAGGGCTCACCATACTCCGGTGCAACGACGATCCGCGCCTCGACTTTACGCGCTGCGAGGGGAAACCCTACGCCGCCTTCTGCCATCCCGGCGGATTCCTTCTGAAGACTGTCAACCTCTCCGACGACCCAGCCGTTGCCGTGAGCGACGCGCTCGTGGGCTAGAGTTTTGCCATCTAGGTCTGCCCCCTGCCATCTTCGCCTTGCGCCGCATGGGGGCTTTTGGTAAAATTCGAGCAAAGATGAATAGCCTCGTGAATAGAATGCAGCCTTTCATCGCCTTTGTGCTTGTTGCCACGACCACCTTCGGCGCGACGCTTTACGTCACGCCCGACGGTGCCGGCAACAAGAACGGATCCGACTGGGGCAACGCCTTCGCGGGCATTCAGGCTGCGGTCGACGCGGCAGACGCCGCCTTTGCCGCCGACGCGACGATCCACGAGATCCTCGTCACCAACGGCGTGTATTCGCGGGTCGTCATCCAGCGGGACTATGCTCTCACGGTACGCTCCGTGAACGGAGCGGAGAGCACCGTCATCGACGGCGCAGGGACGAACAACTGCATCAGCGCCATTGAGAGGGGCCATTATGCGGTTTCGCCAGAGTTCGAGGGCTTCACGCTCCGCAACGGCGACGTGGAGCATCTCGCGGACGGGCAGGACAACGGTGGCGGCGCGGCGGGCACAAAGCTCGTCGACTGCATCATCGAGGACTGCCGCGCCTGGAAGGGCGGCGCCACGTATGCCACGTCCACGACGCGCTGCATCATTCGCCGCTGCGTGGCCATGGACGACGGCGGCGCCGTCTGCGCCGGTATCCACCGCAACACGCTCATACACGACTGCACAAGCTACGATGCCGTCATATACTACGCCGAGCTCTACAACTGCACGGTGGCGGACAACGAGACGGAATTCTCCAACTACAACTTCATCTACAACAGCACCGCGCGCAACTGCATCTTCTGGAACAACACCGCGGACGGCAGCCTCTCCACCGCGAACGACGCCCAGGATCCCCGATTCGTCGGCCACGGCGACTACCGCCTGCGCCTCGGCTCGCCTGCCTTCAACGGCGGCGACAACCACTACACGAATTCGAACTACGTCGGCGAGACCGACCTCGCAGGCAACGCACGCGTTCAGGACGGCGTCATCGACCGTGGCTGCTACGAGGGGACTGCGCTGGAGGGGACGTTCGTCCTCGCGAGCGCCGACGGCAACGGCGCCGTCTCGCCCGAGATAGCGTTCTTGCGGGCGGGGACGTCTGTTACGATCACGGCCGACACTTCCAAATGGCACCGCGACGCAGTTGAGTGGTCCGTCAACGGCGTCGTCGTGGCGGGAGCCACCGGCAATTCGCTCACAATCACCGTTCCCGACGAAGAAGTGTCCGTAGTCGCCCGCTTCTCCACGCTTGAGTGGTTTGTGGACGGTACGTCAGGCAGCGACTCTGGCCACGACGGCCGCACAGCCGCCACGGCGTTCAAGACGATCCAGAAGGCGATCGACAGCGCCGCGCCGGGGGAGTCGATCCATGTCGCCGCGGGTTTGTACGATCCGATAGACGCCTCGCGCTTCCAAGTGTCCGTGGTCGGCGCCGGACGCGACAAGACCGTCATTGACGGCGGCGACACGAACCGCTGCGCGCACCTCGGCGAGAGGGGCCAGTCGCTGATCCAGGGTTTCACGCTCCGCAACGGCCGCTTCATGTCCGTCAGCATCGACCCCGCCGACGGCGAGGGCGGCGGCGGAGCGAAGGGCGGAACGCTGGTGGACTGCACGATCACGAACTGCGTCTCGATGTTCGGCGGCGGAGTGTTCGACGGAGAGCTCATCCGCTGCATCGTCGCGGATTGCTCCGCCCATGAGGGCGGCGGTGTGATCATGGGAACGAGCTCCAACTGCCTGTTCGTCTGCAACTACGCCGACTGGGGTGGCGGCGCGTCGCAGACGGAGCTGCGGGGATGCACGGTGGCGGGGAACCGGGCCGCAGCATATGCGGCGGTGAACGAGACGGACACATTCGGCTGCATTTTCAACGGCAACAAGTCGGCCAACGGCCGCACGAACTACAACTACGGCATGCATGACGAGGAGAGCTGCTGCTTCGACGAGGAACGGGAGCACTACAACGGGTCCTTCACCGCCGATCCGATGTTCGTGGATCCGGAGAACGGAGATTTCCGCCTCCGCGCCGATTCGCCCTGCATCGGCCTCGGCTGCTACGAGGGCTATGTGACGGACGTCCCCGATCCGCCCGCGCCGCCAGGGCCGCCGAGCACAATCGTGGTCTCCGGCGGCGGCTCGGCGCTTCAAGACGCCATCAACGCCGCAAGCGACGGCGACAGGCTTCTCGTCTCGGCCGGCGTCTACGGCCCGATCGACGCGTCCGGGAAGGTTCTCGACATCGTGTCCGCCGCCGGTCCCGCGAATACGTTCATCCGCGGCACGCCCACGACACGCGCCGTTACGTTCTCGCCCACGATGACGCGGCGTAACTCCACAATCTCCGGCTTCACCATCGAGGGCGGCACGTCCACCAACCTGGTCTACGGCGGCGGCGGAGTGCTTGGCGGCACGATCTCCAACTGCGTGATCCGCGGCAACTCCGCATTCGTCGGCGGCGGCGTGGCGCAGGCCTACGTCACGCACTCCGTGATCTCCAACAACACGGCCAGCGTCGCCGGCGGCGGAGCGGCCGCCTCGTGGCTCGACACATGCCTCGTCGTCCGCAATGCCGCGAACGTCAATCTGTCCGGCTACGATCTTTCCCCCTACGGCGGCGGCGTGCCGGACGCCGAGCACAACATGTCGGGCGGCGGCGGCATGGCCTTCTCCGCCGCAAACTACTGCACGATCACGCGCAACTCCTCGTCCACATACGCAGGGGGGGCGGTGTTCGCGGTGCTGGACAGCACCTATCTCGCCGGCAACACAGCCGAACAGGAGCAAGAGTGGTGCAACGCCGTGGACTTTCCGTGCAATCCCCGCTATGTCTGCTCCACTGCGCCGACATTTCCCGACACCGAGGGATTCGTCGATGCGGCGGCCGACGACACGTTCGTCGATCCCGGCCACGACGACTACCACATCAAGGCGACCTCCGGCTGCGTAGAAGGCGGCAATCCCGATGACTTGTCGCGGCGCGACTCCACTGACCTTGACGGCGTCTTTCGCTGGCGAGGCACCGCGTCTGACATCGGATGCTACGAGTCGCCCCCCATCGTGCCCCCGGCCGTGCCTGGAGTGGAGGCGACGCGCGGCACGAACCGCACCGACGTCCTTGTCACGTGGGAGCCGACGCGCGGCGCGGAATGGTACACCGTCCACCGCTCGATCAACAATTCCTTCAACGCCACGCCACTTGCGCGGGTGGATCCCCCGATGATCGCATACATCGACACCACCGCCCTCCGGGGAACGAACTACCACTACTGGGTGGTGGCCCACTCCACGGCGGGCGACGGCCCGGCGGGCGATGGCGTGCACGGCTACTGGGTTTCGGAGCTCGCCGTCACGACGGAGTCTCTGCCGAATGGGATGACTCGTGTAGTCTACACCGCCGGACTCACGGCGACAGGTGGTATGCCGCCGTACACGTGGACCGTGACGAGGCCGACCTGGCTTGCAGTCTCCGGCTCAACCATCTCCGGCATGCCGCGCGGGGCGGGCAAAGAGCTCGTCATCGTCGTCGTCTCGGACGCCAGCGGGCAGGAGGTCAAGAAAATGCTCGATTTGACGATCGAGCAGAACACCGCGCCGCTCGGCCCTGCCAAGCCCTACGCAGGCGAATGCTACGAGGGCAACTACCTGATCGAGAACTTCGACCAACTGCGTCTCTTCGAGGGCGTGCTGCACAACGAGGACGGCACGACGGGATCGTACTTCGAGGGTTCGACGTTCACGCTGACTGCGGACATCGACTGCGGTGGACGCGCGTTCGTCCCGACGAACGGGGAAATGTACGCCTTCAAGGGGACATTCGACGGAGCGAACCACCGAATCTACAACTTCTCGAACGACGTCCATACCTGCGGCTCGCTGATAGGCGTGTCATCGTCCGGCGCGGTGGTGAAGAACGTCACGCTCGAAGGCTATATCCGCCTCACCACGCTCTGGGGGCAAGAGGGCGAGTCGGGCAGCGTGGAGCTTTCGCAGGACTGGGGCGCCGCCGCGATCTCGGAGTACGTCTACGGTTCCACGTCCGGCACGCCAGGCCTCACGATCCAGAACTGCCATTTCACCGGCACAGTGGTAAATGACGAGAACGGCGAATTCCCCAATAAGTTCGCCGGCGGCCTTGTGGGGCAGGTGGACAACGACTACTTTTATTCCACCAACGCTCCGGCGGACGTGACGAACCTCGTCATCGTCGGCTCGTCCGTGACCGCCCGCGTCGACGCCGCCGAATGGGCCGGCGGCCTCGTCGCCCTAGGCTGGGGCGTCGACGTCTTGGGTTGTGCTGTGACTGGCCAGGTGCACCGCGCCGCCAAGCTCGGCGGCCTCGGCGGCCATCTGGGCCGCTCGTCCTTCCGCAGCTGTTCGTTCGACGGCGAGGTGCGGACGCAGGATTTCATCTCGGGTTCCCCATACTCCGGCGGCGGCGGACTGATTGGCGTGGCGGAGGACGTGCATTTCAAGCGTTGCTCTGCGAGCGGCCTCGTCGATTGGGAGTATTACGTCTCCCATGATTCCTTGACCGACGAGTCCTACTACGAGCGCACGGACATCGCCTACAACTTCACTGCCTCCGGCGGTGCGGCGGGCCTCACCCTCGGCGACACGGCCTTCTTCGACTGCTCGTTTGAAGGCACTCTGCAGTCTACGAACGGCTTCTTCGGCGGGTTCGTCGGCTGGACGTCAGGCGCCGAGACGTTCTCCAACTGCTCCGCGCGCGTGGTATGCTCGCCGGACGGGATGCACTACCCGAACGGCACCGGCGGCTTCGCCGGCATTGTCGCATCCCACGGCGCGCAGTTCATGGACTGCTCCGCGGAACAGCTCGGCGGCGTGCGCATCCTGGGCGGATTCTTCGACCGCCAGACGCCCTGTGACGGCGGCGAATCCGTGGGCACAAACTACTTCTTCCGCTGTTCGGCCAAGAACATGAAGGCGCAGAACGGAGGCTTCTGCACCTACGCGTGGAACGCGGCGTTCAAGGACTGCACCGTGCGCGGCGGATCGGCGGGGGCGGGATTCGTGCGCTCCGCAGGGCAAGTGCCGGGCGAAGGCTATGCCCACGCGCAGACCTCAACCTTCGAGGACTGCTCCGTCGTAGGCGTGCGCGCGCATCACGGCTTCGTCTTCAGTTCAAATCCCGCCAACGACGGCAGCAGCACCAACGTGTTCCGCCGCTGCCGCGCGGGGTGCGCACTTGAGTCCTCGGACGGTGGCGACACGCCCGGGTTCGCAGACGTGCTCAACAACGGCACGCTTGTCGAAGACTGCGCGGCATACGGCGTGTCGGTTCTTGGCGTAGAGACATACGGCTTCGCCTACAAGATCGGCACGGGCGCGACTGTCCGCCGCTCGGTCGGCGCGGTGCTGTCCGGAGCGCAGGAGAATCGTGGCGCGGGCTTCGCGCAGTACATCGCCGACAAGGCGACGGTGGAGGACTGCTATTCGGTCTATGCGCCTACGGCTCCTCAGAGCGAAAATCCACACTACGGCAGCACGTACGGCGTCCAGGCTGGCTTCGTCCGGTACACGCACATTGGATACAACGAGGACGACTACCCCGTCACGCGTTGCTTCGCGCTCGGAGCCCTCCCCGACGCCACAGCCAACTACTCCTACAGCGGCTCGTTCTGTGGTGTGACGCCCTACGGCAGTTCCACTCGTTGCTTCGAGGGTTGCTACCGCCCGGCGTGGACTGCCGTGGGCGACGTGGACAACCACGATGTCGACGGAGTGGATGCGTTCACGCGCAAGCAGTTTGCGGACGCGACAAGCGCGACGATGCCGAACTATGACTTCACCGACATCTGGCGCGTTCCGAACGACGTCGCGTCCAGTCCATACCTCGCGGCGTCCACTGACGCGTATGGCAGGTTCTGGTTCCAGGCCGTCGTGGTCTCCGGCTTCGGTCACATCCTCGTGGACGGCGGCGAACCCGCGGAGTCGTACGCCGCCGGCGCGCGCATCAAGGTGAAGGCCGTCTCCGACGACGCCACCATACCGTTCAGCGGATGGGTGGGCGAGGGTTTCGACGATCCGCTCGCACAGGAGACGTACTACACCGTGAAGAACGTCTCCGCCATCGGTGCCACGTTCGGCACGACCATCTACACCTGCGAGGACTTTGCCTCCATTCCGGACAATGCCACAGGCTCGTATGTGCTGATGAACGATCTGGACTTCGGGAACTTCGACTTCAACAACGATACCAACCAGTTCCGCCCGATCGCGAATTTCAAGGGGCGTTTCTTCGGGCAGGGCCACGTCATCAGCAACATCGTCTGGAGAAGCGGCGAGTTCACCGAGACGTACGCGCCTTTCGCTTCTATGATGAACGGCGCGGAGGTGCGCGACCTCACGATATGCTCGTCCAACGTGCCGGGCAACACCAACACGCTCTGCCTCGCGGGCCTAGTGGTCTCCGTCGGCAGCGGAGTCGTCATCTCAAACTGCCATGTGGTCGCCGACTGGCGGGGAACCTATCCTGCATGGTTCGGCCCGGCAGAGAATACGGCGTGCCAGTACTACGGCCTCGCCCGCATGGTGGACGGCGCGGACATCCACATCGTCGATTGCTCTGTCGAGGGGCGGCTCGTCGGCGCGACCGAGGCGTGCGGCTTCGTGGGCGAAGCGGCGATCGCCGAAAGCGAAATTGCCCGGTGCGCCGTCCTCGCCGAGGTCTGCGCCACAGTCGACGCCGTCGGCGGTCTCGCCTGCGGCTTCGCAGACTCGATCATACTCGAAGGCGGCGCGACGCTGCGTGAATGTTTCACGGCGGGCATCGTGGACGGTGCGTGCGACGCATCCGGCTTCGCGAACGAAATCTACTTCAACGACGCCTCTTCCTCGATGAGCGACTGCTATTCCACGATGGAGGTCAAGGCCGGCTACTATGCCGGAAACGACGCCAACGCATACGGCATCGCCGGCGTGCTCTCCGGCTACGACGACTCCGAGCCCAACCTGGTCACGAACGTCTGGTTCGGGGGCACGGTGCGCGGCGGCTACCACAACTACGCCTTCGCCGACATCGTAGAGTACGTAACGCTTGCCAACTGCCGCCACGTCGCCGTCGACGATGCGCCGATGCAGGGCACGGACGGCGTCACGGCGCTCGCGGGAGGAGCGTCCTGCCATGCGGCCGTGTGGGCCGGCTTCGACTTCGCGAACACATGGTCTATGACTGAAGGCGCGACGACGCCGTACTTTGCGTGGTCTCTTGCCGGCGCGACAAGCACGGCCGTCCCGGGCTTCCGAATATTCGCCGACGCCGAGCCCGGCATCACGATCACGCATCCACATGCCGTCGAACCCGGTGCCGCCGCCGCCATCTTCGCCGCATCCGAAACCCCGTCCAAGTTCTTCTGCTCGTGGACGGGCGCGGCCACATACACCAGCACAGCCGTCAATCCCTCTGAGATCCTTGCCGACAACCACCGAGTCGTCCGCTGCGTCTGGGGTGCCGCGATCACCAACGCCGCCGGGCTCGCGGCCATCACGAACGATCTTTCCGGCACGTATGCCCTTGGCGCCGACATCGATCTTGCTGGTGAAAACTGGACGCCGATCGGAGACGCCTCCACAGCGTTCAAAGGCTCGCTCTACGGGAACGGCTACGTCATCTCGAACCTGACCGTCAACGCGGCTGGCGGCTCCAACGTCGGGCTCTTCGGCTGCCTGAACGGCGCGACGATCTCTGGCGTAAGGCTCGTTGACGCACGTGTCGTCGGCGGCGGCTACGCAGGCGCTCTGGTCGGCCGCGCGGCGGGTAGCTCGATAATCACCAAGTGTTCCGTGGTCGGCGCGGCTGTCTCGGCGTCCGGCGACCGTGCAGGTTTGTTCGCCGGGCAACTGTCCGGCGGTTCGTCAGTCTCCAAGAGCTTTGCGATCGGTTCGCTTTCCTCGTCGCGTGGCTACGTCGGCGGCTTCACAGGCCATGTCGAGGGGCGCTCCTCGCTCTCCGAGTGTTTCGCGCTGGGCGACGTGGCCACGACATACGCCACCAGCTACATAGGCGGCTTCGCGGGTTATGTGACAGGCAATTCCACGGTGTCCGACTGCTACACTCTCGCGACGGTGAAGGGCAGCCGCTACGTCGGTGGCTTCGTGGGCTACGTCTACAACGTCGAAACGCGTTTTGTGCGCTGCTACGCGGCCGGCTGGAATACCGAGGGAGGCAGCCGGGACGTCGGTTCCTTCGCGGGATACCAGACCGGGCCGCCGATCTTTGCGGACTGCGTGCGGCCGGATGACGGCCTTACTGACTTCGGCTCGTCAGACCACGACGGCATCATCACGCTTGATGCGGCTGGAATGCTCGCGACGAACAACTTCTCCGCATTTCTAGCGGCGGGCTGCTGGTCGCAGATCGACGGTATCACGCAACCCTACTTCGAATGGTCCCTTGCGCCCGCGACAACCTCGTCCCGGGCGAGTGGCGGCTTCATCCTCCACGGGCAATCGTCAGGCACGGGCGGCGGATCGGTGGAGTCCCGCGACGGCGAGGGTGCCGTCGCCACGCAGTTCGCCCCAGGCTCCGTAGCCTCCGTCGCCGCGTCGTCCACCGAAGGATTCTTCGTCGCGTGGACTGGCCCGACGCCATACGCCGACCGCACAACCGCAACCACAACCATTGCGCTCGACAACCACCGTGTCGCCTCAGCGTGGTTCGGCAGGCTCATCCACACCGCCGACGAACTCGACGCCGTGCGCAACGACCTCTCCGGCGTCTACGGCCTCGGCGCGGACATCGACCTCGCTGGACGCTCGTGGACGCCGATCGGCAGCGGCTCGGCCAAATTCACCGGCAGGTTCCACGGCTTCGGCCATTCGATCGCGCACATGGTCGCAACGAACAACCCCACCGCCCAGTATCGTGGGCTGTTCGGCTGCACGAGCGGTGCAACGCTCGACGGCATCAATCTCTCCGGCACCATCGTGGGCAGGGCCAACTACGCCGGCGGACTCGTCGGCTCTGCCGCCGCGACGCGCATCACTGACTGCCGCACGAGCTGCGTAGTCTCCAACTCCAGTTACTACACCGGCGGACTCGTCGGGCGCGTCGAGGACGGCACGGCGATCTCCAACTGCCTGGCGGCTGGAGTCGTTCTCTCCACTTCCAGCTACGCGGGCGGCCTGGCGGGCGAAGTGTCCGCGCAGGCGCTCGTGGACGGCTGTTCTTTCGAGGGTGCCGTCACGAACTCGGGGCAGTACACCGGTGGCTTCGTCGGGCATGTCGTCGGCAGTCCGTGCATTTCGCGCAGCTACTTCTCGGGTGTAGTGGCGCAGACGGGAACATCTTCCTGCACCGGCGGTTTTGTGGGGTATCACGAGGGGGGACGCATCATGGACTGCTACGCCATTGCTGACGTGACGGCCCACAGCGCGGAAAGCGTCGGCGGCTTCGCCGGGCGTGTGAGCAAGGGGACCATCGCCGCCGCTTGGTGCGCAGGCGCGGTCGTCACCGACAACAAGCGATACACCGGCGCCTTCGCAGGCGACGCCTCTGTTGACCGCGTGGCGAGGTCCTACTACGACTCGGGCCGGAACGGAGAGATGCAGGCCGCAGGTACGTCCACTCTCGGCGGCTCCGCCGCCTACGACGGCATTTCGCCTCTGACTCCCGCCCAGATGTTGTACTCCGAGAACTTCGACTTCGACTTCCACACCACCTGGAAGATTGACGAAGGGGTGACCACGCCGTATCTGCGGGTGTTCCTCGTTCCGCAGACGGACTTCGCCGCCTGGCTGCAAGAATACAATCTACCGGCGGACACGGACCCCTTGACCGTGACGAACGGCATCTCGCTGGTGGCGCGGTACATCTACGGCGTCGTGCCGATGTCGAGCGTCACCGACGCCGAAGGCAACCCGATGCTGCGCATAGCGGTGGATTCGAGTGGTGTGGTGCGTCTGCAGTTGCCGTCGAAGAAGAACAGCGTTGACTTCCCGGTGACGTTCACGATTATGGCCTCGCCAGATCTCAGCGACTGGAGTCCCTTGACGGTCACCGAGTTCCCGGTGAATCTCGACACGGGAGTGTGCACGCCGGTGTTCGATCCGGTTCCGCGGCAGATGTTCTTTAAATGTAAAGTATCCGTGGAGCGGGAGTAGTCCCGCCTACTTGCCGAGGTCGCGGCGGTATGGTAAACTATGCGCCGTCGGGAGACAGGATTGACATGAAGAAACTCAAGATGGCGATGGTGGGCGGCGGCGTTGGCGCGTTCGTCGGGAAGATACACCGAGAGGCGGTGCGGCTGGACGGCGGAGTGGAGGTCGTGGCCGGAATGTTCAACCGCGACGCCGCGCAGAACACGCAGGTGGGCGAGGCCGTGGGCGTGGCCCCGGAGCGCCTCTACTCCTCGTGGCAGGAGTTAGTGTCGCGCGAGGCCGCGTTGCCCAAGGGCGTGCGAGCCGACTTCATCTCCGTCTGCACGCCCAACCATCTCCACTACCCCATCGCCAAGGCCGCACTGGAGGCGGGTTTCCACGTGATGTGCGAGAAGCCCATGACTCTGACCGTCGCCGAGGCTGAGGAGCTCGCGGAGCTCGTCGCGCGCACCAAGCTCGTCTTCGGCCTGATGCACACCTACACCGGCTACCCCATGGTGAAGCTCGCCCACGACCTGATAAAGCGCGGAGACCTGGGCCGGGTGTGCAAGGTGGTGGTGGAGTACGCCCAGGGCTCGTTCCGCAAGATGGACTTCTCCCAGCCGCTCGACAAGCGCAACAAGTGGAAAATGGATCCGGTCTGTTCCGGGAAGAGCTGCTGCATGAGCGACATCGGCGTGCACGCGGCCAATCTCGCGGAATACGTGACGGGACTCAAGATAGAGTCGCTCCTGGCCGATCTCTCCAGCTTCGTGGCGCCGCGGGGGCTGGACGACGACGGAAGCGTGCTGCTGCGTTTCGAGGGCGGCGCGAAGGGCGTTCTCATTGCCTCCAAGGTGGCGACGGGCGAGGAGAACGGACTGCGTCTGAGAGTGTACGGCGACAAGAAGGGCCTCGTGTGGAAACAGGAGAGGCCGAACATCCTCCGGGTGCGCGCGCAGAAGGAGCCGGAGCAGACGTGGAAGCGCGCGAATCCGTATGTGAGGGAGGTGTCGGAGTCATCCGCCCGCGCGTCTCGTCCGCCGGCGGGGCATCCGGAGGGGTACATCGAAGGCTTCGCCAACCACTACATGAATTTCTGCGACACGATTCGCGCGGTGGACGCCGGCGAGGCGCCCACTCCGGCGATGCTCGACTTCCCCGGAGTGGAGGACGGCGTGCGCGGGCTCAGGTTCATCGAGGCGACTGTTGCGTCGGACGCGGCGGGCGGCGTTTGGACAAAAGTATGATCCGCGTTCTGCTCTTCTTCTGCGTCGCGCTATTGTCCGGTGCGCCGCGTGCCGCCGGCGAGCCGGCCCCGCCCCGCGACGCTCCCGTCGGTCTGCCGCCGGAGTTGCGGGCGCTCCCGTATCCCCAGGGCTACGTGATGGCGCTCCAGATTTGCCTCGACAGACGCGGATTCTCGCCAAATACGATAGACGGACAGTACGGGTTGAAGTCGCAGGTGGCCATGGCCACGTACTGCGCTGTGAAAGGGCAGCCCGAGCCGAGCCACGGTCTGCACGCAAAATTCTGGCAGATATATTTTCCGGGCGAGACGAATCTTCTGGTCTCGGCGGTGGTCACGGCGGAGGATGTGGCGGCGCTCGTCCAGATTCCGCGCGAGCCTGCGGCGAAGGCGGCGCTCGCGGCGATGGGATACGAGACGCTTCAGGAGATGTTCGCGGAGCGCGGGCATCTTTCGCAGGTCGCGCTCAAACGCCTGAACCCCGGTCTGGCTTGGCCGAATCCTCCCGTCGGTTCACGAGTGGTCTTCCCCGACTTCTCCGGGCCATCCCCTTGGGCCGAGACGCAGGGCAGGCGCGGCGCGCGTGTCCGCGCCGAGTCCCTGCGCGTGTCTATAGACCGCTTCGAGATAACCGCTTTCGGGAAGAACGGCGAGTTGCTTGCGCTCTTCCCATGCTCCATCGCGGCGGACAAGGCGAAGCTGCCGCCTACCGGCGAACTGCAGGTGAAGTCGATAGTGCCGCACCCCAACTACACATACACGCCGGACTTCACGCCGCGCGGGCGCAAGGTCGAGCGCCACATCTTCGCCCCGGGTCCGAACAATCCGGTGGGCGTCGCCTGGATCGGGCTCACGCTTCCGGGCTACGGCATCCACGGGACGCCGTTCCCAGAGCGCATCGGCCGCGCGGAGTCGCACGGCTGCTTCCGCCTGGCCAACTGGAACGCCGAAAGACTCCTCAAACTATGCGTGCCCGGCGTGCCCGTGGTGGTGGAATAGCGAAAGAGGAAGAAATGAAAGAGAGACGCGAATACAAGATAGCGGTGATCGCCGGCGACGGCATCGGCCCGGAGGTGATAGCGGAAGGCCGCAAGCTGCTTGAAAGGGCCGCGGAGCTGGACGGTTCGTTTTCGTTCTGCTTCACGGAGTTCCCCTGGGGCTGCGACTACTATCTGAAGGAGGGCTGCATGATGCCGCCGGACGGCCTTGACCGTCTTGCTGGGCACGACGCCGTGTTCCTCGGCGCGGTGGGCCGGCCGGACGTCCCAGACCACGTGTCGCTGCGCGGACTGCTTCTCGCCATCCGCCATGGCTTCGACCAGTATGTGAACATACGGCCGGTGAAGCTCTTCCCAGGCGCGCCTTGCCCGCTGAAGGACGTCCGTCCCGAGGACATCGACATGGTCTTCGTGCGCGAGAACTCGGAAGGCGAATACTCCGGCTCCGGCGCCTGGCTCTACGAGGGCACTCCGCAGGAGGTGGTGATCCAGAACGGCGTGTTCTCCCGCAAGGGCACGGAGCGCATCATCCGCCACGCGTACGAGCTTGCGCGCCGCGACGGCCGTTCGCTCACCAGCATATCGAAGGGCAACGCGCTCAACTACTCTATGGTGTTCTGGGATCGCGTCTTCAAGGAGGTGGGCGAGGAGTATCCTGACGTGGAGACGCACACGCTGCTCGTAGACGCCGCGGCGATGTTCATGGTGAAGGACCCCCGCCGATTCCAGGTGGTGGTGGCGTCCAACCTCTTCGGCGACATCCTCACGGATCTTGGCGCGGCGATCTCAGGCGGCATGGGCCTCGCGGCTGGCGCGAACATAAACCCCGAGCGCGTTCATCCATCGATGTTCGAACCTATCCACGGCAGCGCGCCAGACATAGCGGGAAGGGGCCTTGCGAATCCGATGGCCACCTTCTGGAGCGCGGCGCAGCTGATGGATCATCTCGGCGAGAAGACGTGGCACGACCGCATTCTCGCCGTTGTCGCGCGGATGCTTCGCGACGGGACCGGCCTTACGCGCGACCTGGGCGGAACAGCGTCCACGTCAGAGTGCGGCGACACGGCGGCGGATCTTCTCGGCGAGGCCTGACGAGACTCAGGCCGGCGGCGGTGCGGGGCGGACGGCGCGTGGCTTCGCGTCTGGCTTCACGACGATTGCGATCGGATCCGCAGGGCAGGCGCTTTCGCACGCGCCGCAGCCTCTGCAAAGCGTGGCGTCCACCACCGGGCACATCACCTCGCCGTGCTTCTCGAGCTTGACTGCCTTGTAGGGGCAGTATTCGTCGCAGACTGCGCAGTATTCCTTGTTCTCCCAGGCGAGGCACTTCTTGAGGTCTATCACCGCGAGCCCGATGGGGCGTGCGCGCTTCTCCTCCGTGGTGAGCGGGGCGAGCGCGCCTGTGGGGCACGACTGCGTGCAGGCAGTGCAGTCCTGGAAACAATACTGCTCCTGGTCCGGGTTACGGCTCCTGAGGCGCAGAACGGGAGTGAAGAATCCGTCTACGCCGCTCTCGCCGAGATCGGGCTCTATGAGCTGGTACGGGCAGGCGCGCATGCAGTTGCCGCATCTCGCGCAGAGCGCGTTGATGCGTTCGAGGTCTGCGCCGGGCGGGCGAAGCGCCTTGCAGCCGTTCTTCCCGAGCGTCTTGCGCGCCACGAAGCCGGCGACGGCGGCTGCTGCCGCCGTGATGAGCGTGCGACGGGTTGCGGACGCCGCGGTGAGGGATGACGGGGCGTCCGCGTTCTGCGTTTGCCCTCCGCCGCGCATACGGCGCGCCAGAAGCATGATCCACTCCTGCAGACCGCCCAGCGGGCAAAGGCGGTGGCACCAGACGTTGGGCGCGGCCACGCTAAGGATCAACACCGCCGCGAACGCCACGCCCGTCACGAGCGACGTGATCGCGAACGGCGCTCTGAACGCCGCAAAGAATCCGTTGAAGATGCAGAGCGGGTCCAACCAGATGAACAGCGGATAGCCGCACGCCGCCGAAGCCGCAGTGACGACGGCCAGCGCCTTGTTGAGCGCGGGGATGCGGCGGATCACGCCTTTCCCCCACGGGTTCAGGCGTCCGGCGGTTTCCGCCGCGAATCCCATCGGGCAGATGTGCCAGCAGAAGAAGCGCCCCTTGAAGAACGCGAGGACGAGGAGCGGCACGGCGAGGAGCATGGTCCAGCCGATCCACGCGCGCGCGGCGGCAGGGCCGAGGAGGCCGAGGATGGGGCTTAGGCGCGGCAGAAGCGCGCCGGTCCACTCCCAGGGCCACGACTCCGGAGTGACGGCGAGCGCCAGAAGGGCGGAGGCGGCGAAGACGACGATGCGGACGAGGTTGCGGCGCAGCCACTTCATGGCGTCACCTCACGCTTCCACGCGCTCGATCTTCACCTTCGCGAGGTCCGCGCAGCCAACGCCCATCTCCTCTGCGATGCTGATGTGCGGCACGTCGGCGGGCTTGTGGCCGAAGAGGGTCGCGGCGTACGCGTCGGCGGCCACGGGGTCGGTGGAGAAGATGATCTCGTTGGGATGCTTGAGCTTGCCGGGGCCCTGCGGGCCGTGGTCGAGCATTATCCTGGTGGCGTCGATCACCACGAGCGTCGGCTTGAGGAAAGTGCTGAAGTCGGCGATGCACTGGTGCAGGCCCATGCGGTGCCATGTTCTGCGGGTGGTGTTGTCCACGGCGCCCATCCAGTTCTTCATCGAGAGCGAGAGTGTGGCGCCGCCGTGGTGCTTGGCGACGGGCATGTTCACGAGGCAGTCTGCATCCACGAGGTCGCGCGCGACCTTTGCTGTCTTGCAGGTCTTGCCCTTTGGCACCTCCACGGCCTTGTAGTCGGACGGGCGCGGGCGGTACAGCCGGGCCTTCGTCCCTTTGACGGCGTCGTTCGCGCCGCTGGCGGCGAACGTCTCCTTCTCGGGCTGGCACGTGTTCTCCGGGATTGTTATCTTCCCCGCCTTGCATGATTCGGCGGCGAGGATGAACGCCCGCAGGATCTCGGGATGCGTGTTGCCGCCCTGCTCCGGAGTCGATTTCCAGGCGAGGTTCGGCTTGATCGCGACGCTGCCGCCGGATTTGAAGAAGCGGCTCCAGCCGCCCATCTTCTCGATGCCCGCCTCGACCATCTTCTTGATGTCGGTGCCGTGGACCACGATCACGGAGGGCTTGGATTCCTTTCCGGCGGCGGACGCCCGGGGGCAGGCGCCGGCGGCGATGGCGGCGGCGCCTCCTTTGATGAAGGCCCGGCGCTTTACGCTGCGCACAGGGGCTTTCTGACGTGTCGTTTTGCGTTCCATTTTGCTCCTCCTTCGCGCCCTGCGGCGCGCCGGACGTCGGCGCGGCACGGGCCGCCGTCCGCCATTATACCATGTATGCGGCCGGTAATGGGCGGGAATAATGAAATTTTCTGGAAAACCAGTTGGCGAAAGGGCATTGCGCTCACGGCCAAAATGTGATAACATCTTCTCCGCCATGAAACTTAAGAAGACTCCAGCTCAGGAAAGCGCTGCGCCGTCCACCGGCGGAGCGGTGATCGCCGACCGCTTCAAGCTCGACGTGGATCCAAACGCGGGCAAGGGGCCGGCCGGAGTGAGCAAGACGGCCGCCGCCATCGCGATGACGGCCGCGCTCATATCCATCGCCCTCATGGGTGCCGTGGCTGCGTTGATGTACGTCAACTGGGACCTAATCAAGGACGTCTGATTTGAGGGACGTCATGCTCTCGCCCCGCGCGCGCGCGGCGGTTCGGCTGGCGCTGGACGAGGATCTCGTCTCGGCAGATCGGCTGATGGACCGTGCGCCGTGCGATGCAACGTCGGACGCGCTGGTCGATCCGTCGGCCATGGCGGTGGGCGAGATATACCCCAAGTGCGACGGCGGCTGCGTCGTGTCCGGTACCACCGTGGCGCGCGCCGTGATGCGGGCCGTGGATCCGCGAGTCAAGGTCAAGATTCTCAAGCCTGACGGCTCGTTCGCGAAGAAGGGCGAGCGGATGCTCGAATTCCGCGGCAGGGCGCGCTCGATCCTGGCGGCGGAGCGCACGGCGCTCAACTTCATGCAGCGCATGTGCGCAACCGCCACTCTGACGCGCCGCTTCGTGGAGGCGACTAAGCGGTGGGGCACGCTCATTCTAGACACGCGCAAGACCACGCCGGGTTTGAGGGTGTTCGAAAAGTACGCCGTGCTCTGCGGCGGCGGATCGAACCACCGCATGGGGATGTACGACAGGATTTTGATGAAGGACAACCACCGCCGCCTCTGGCGCGGCGGCGACCCCGACGCCCTTGACCAGGCCGTCTTCGCCGCGCGCAGGGCGTTTCCGAAGCTGGCGGTCGAGGTGGAGGTGGAGACCCTTGAGGAGTGCGCCAGCGCTCTAAGGGCGCGTCCGGAGTGGATAATGCTCGACAACATGTCGTGCGCCGATATGAGGAAGTGCGTGAAGATGTGCAGGGGCATCTCGAAGACCGAGGCCTCGGGCGGCATCACGCTCGAAAGGGCGCGCGAGGTGGCGGCGACGGGCGTGACGGCGATATCTCTAGGCTGTCTCACGCATTCCGCCGGTTCGGTGGATCTGTCTCTCGAATGGGAATCCGTTCCGGCGGGGAGGCGATGATACGCCGTCTCTGCATCGTGGCAGGCGCCGGCCTCTATCCCGAGCTGCTGGTGCGCGGGGCGCATGCGGCGGGGGTGCCATGCGTGGACGTTCTGGCTGTGCGCGGATCGGCGTCGCGCGCGACGATGCGCGCGGCTGACCATGTTCAGACGTGGGGGCTGGGAGAGGTCGTCTCGGGCGTCCGCTGGGTGGCGGAGCACGGCTACGACGGCGCCATCCTTGCAGGTCAGATCAACCCCCTCTCTCTCTTCCGCACGCGTTTTGACGCCGAAACGCGTCGTCTGCTCTCCGAACTCTCCGTGAAGAGCGCGCACACCATCTACGGCCGTCTCGTCGCCGAGTTCGAGAGCTGCGGGGTGCGCATGCTCCCTGCGTCCTCGTACATGGACGGCTATCTGCCGGGGGAGGGGACGCTCACGACCCGCTCGATGGACGAGCGCGAGCTTTCGGATGTGCGGCGCGGCGCGCAGGTGATGTGCGACATGGGGCGACACGACGTGGGCCAGACTGTGCTTGTGAAAGACGGCATGGTGCTCGCCGTCGAGGCGTTCGAGGGCACCAACGCCGCCATAAAGCGCGGCGGCAAGCTCGGCGGCAAGGGGGCCGTCCTCGTGAAGGGGGCGCGCGAGGGGCATGACATGCGCTTCGACATCCCCGTCGCCGGGCTCAAGACGCTGAAGGCCATGAAGAACGCCGGCGCCACGGCCTTCGCCTTCCAGGCGGGACGGCTGATACTGCTTGACCGCGATGCGGCCGTCGCGTACGCCAATCGGCACGGCATCGCCATGGCGGGCTTCAAGACGGATCTCCCGCCCGCTCCTCTGCGGCCAGACGAGGCGGCAGAGGATGCCTTCTAGGACTGCTAGGAGTTTTAGGACACTTTGATTTCCCCTTGTGTTGTATGGTATGTGAAGAGGCGAAAAATGAAGAAGAAAATAGACTATGTGCCAAGAGCACGAATGGTGGTTGCTTATGTGGTGGCAATGGTTGGGTATGCCGCTATAATGCCCGCAAACGCGAATCAGACTTGGTTCGTGGACTCGTTGTTGGGAGATGATGCAAACGATGGACTCGGGGCTGAGACGGCTTTTGCGAGCATTCAAAAGGCCGTGGACAGTTCTGCAGATGAAGACATCATCATGGTAAATGATGGAGTGTACGCGCCGTTTGTGGCGAGTAATATGCTTGTGTCCATCATCAGCGTGAATGGCCCGGAGGCAACCTTGATTGATGGTGGTGGGACGAATCGGTGTGCCACTTTGGGTGCCTACCAACAATATACGACATTTGTCTCGGGCTTTACCTTTACGAACGGCACTGTCGTTGCGGCTTCTGGTGGTGGCACGATTGGCGGTACACTATCGAACTGTATCTATGTGGCCAATCGGGCAATGTCTGGCGGCGGAGCGTACGGGGGGCACATTACAGATTCAAAGTTTTTGAGTAATGAGGCCGTTAAGGAGGAATCCAGTGGTGGTTATGGTGGAGCGGCAAATTACGCCAATCTTTGGAATTGCGTTGTGTCGAACAATATAGCTTACTTGGGAGGGGGTACTTATTATGGCAGTCTTTCAAACACGGTGATAGTTGGGAACGTTGCAACTAATGGCGGAGGTTGTTACTCGGGAACAATGGTGGAATGTCTTGTTGCCGACAATGTGGCCTTAACAACTGGTGGCGGTTGTTATTCCATGACTTTTGCCGGTGGATGTGTCATCTCGAACAATATGGCGAAAGGACAGGGCGGCGGGTTCTTCTGCTCTCCTTCCACTCCTGCCGCAAGACGTTCAAGACTGACGTGTTCTCGTGTTGTGTGTAACAAGGCCTCAGGCAATGGAGGCGGGGTGTGCGGGAGCATGCTGGCTAATTGTTGGATAGGAAACAACGAATCCGAGGTGATGGGCGGTGGTATATACGGTGGCGGGGCGACAAATTGCATCATTGTGGCAAATGCTGCGACCCGTCAAGGTGGTGGTGCCTACCAGACCGATCTCATCAATTGTACTGTGGTCACAAACATCTCTAGTGCTGCAGGTGGCGCCACACATATGGGATCGGCCGTCAATACGATATTCCTTGGTAATGTCAGCTCCTCTGGAAACGGATTGAATCAAACCACAGTAAGTTATTCATGCGGTACCGGTATCGGTACGGAGGACGGAAATATCGAGGGGGATCCGTTGTTCGTCGATGTGGAGAATGGTAACTACCGGTTGCGGGCGGAATCGCCCTGCATCGATGCCGGTAACTCATATGGAAATATTTGGCCCACCGACTATGATGATACTGATCGCATTAAAGGTGGATGTATTGACATGGGTGCGTATGAGACTGACATGCAAGAGGGATTCCATTCCGTACGCGTTGAAAAGCCGATAGGAGGGCGGGGTTCTTCCTTCGGCGGAAGTATTCCGGATGGAGGTGAGTTTTTACTTGAGGTTTCGGGTGCTCGCCCTCTTGTCGGAATTTACACAAATGGAGGCTTCGCCACAGCTCTGCCGACATTTCGATTGATGAATGTCAGGGAGGATTATGTTATTGTCGTCCGGTTCGACACGTCTGTGAATGCCACATTTTACGTGGATGCGGCGAAAGGCAATTCCACCAATCTTGGTTACGTAGCGGAGAGTCCGTATGCTTCGATTCAGTATGCAATAGATGAAGCTGTCGATGGCGACGCGATTCTTGTTAGCCCTGGTATTTATGACCCGATTTCAGTGCCAGATCTAAGGATTGTCATTGAGTCTATCGAAGGGGCGGAGGTCACTACAATACGTAGCATGGGGCAGGAACGACCTGCGACATTGACGGCTTGGACTGATTCACCACGTCTCGGTTATTCCCCAACCTTCTTAAGAGGATTTACCTTGAGAGGAGGTAATCCACTCACATCCGATAGCTCTTTCGGCGGTGGTGCGCTTGGTGGAGTATTGGAGAATTGCATTCTGACAGGTAACCATAACATTAATGGAGGCGGGGCGGCGGGAGCGATACTCCGTAATTGCATAATACGCAGGAACAGCGCGGCGAATGGGGGTGGAACGCTCAATTGTAGGCTTTACTCATGCCTTGTGGAGAATAATACGGCGCAAAATCAAGGCGGGGGATTAGTCGCTGGTTTCGCTGAAAATTGCCTTCTCAAAGGCAACACGGCACCTCGTGGCGCCGGGGTATATTCAGCATCGCTGATAGGTTGCACGGTGGTGGGCAACACGGCGTCAGGACAAGGGGGAGGCACCTACGGCGGAACTGCCCGTAATTGCATTATCTGGGGGAATTCAGCACCTGGATCCGCGAATGTGGAGGGAGGAACTTTGACTTATTGCTGCACAGATCCATTAGTTGATGGCGACGGCAATATTGCGGCCGATCCGTATCTTCAGGTGGATGGATTCAGCCTTGGTGCGGAGTCCCCTTGTATTAACTCTGGTTTGAATACTTACAGCACCGAAAACACAGATTATGTCGGCAATGCTCGTATTGTCGGGTATGCGATTGACATAGGTGCCTATGAATACCCCGTGTTGCGTGGTACTTTCGCCGACATCTGGGGTTCGTGGTCTATTGAGAATGATGAAGAGTTCGAATTCCCGGAGACATTGGCGGATTGGGATGAACTGGCGCATTTCTCTTGGCGCGCGAGAGATAAATTTACTGTTTCTCTGGAGTCGGGATGGTTGCCGCCTTCGGACAAACCTCTTCTCGTATCTCTTGGCGCGTTTGCGTTTAATGGAGTCGTGACGGCGAAATCCGGGGATCCAGTTCCGATGGATGAAATGTTCGGTGTGCCGGTGTGGCAGGTTCGGGTTCAAGAAGATAGTACATCAAGAAAATTCAGGGCCACGGTCGGTGGAGTTGAAGTTCAAGCGGTTCCTCTCCCCGCTTACAATCCTGAGAAATGGGTGGAGTCGGTCTATGGTTCTCCGCCGACATGGCTGACGGGTGAAGCGCTTTCTGAATGGTACGCTCTACGTGCCCGCGACAGGGTTGAGCTGTTTATGACGCTTGTGCCGTCTGAAAGATATGCCGATTATCTAGCGGCACTCGCACAGGACGAGGAATCGATTGCTCCTGAGGACGCTGATCGTTTTTTGATCCGAGGGATTCGCGCCAATGCCTCGACAAATCACCTTCATTTTGTGGATGTGCGACTACCGTCCGAGTCGATCGTCACCATATTGGGTGGTTCTGAACCTTCATCTACCAATTGGACTTTCTGCGGGATCGGGTCGTTTGGCAGAGGGTATTCTTCCGCTGGTCTTGTTTCAGAGTCACGGTCTTATTTTATCAAGTTGGTCAATGGGACTGGAGACTCAGACGGAGACGGCGTGTCCGACATACTTGAATCGATGGTGTACGGAACCAACCCTCATAAGGCCGACACAAGCGGGGGAGGGTTGTTGGACGGCGAAAAATTATTCCGCTATTGTCTCAATCCGTTCGTGAGCGATACGGATGGCGATGGTTACGCAGACGAAGAGGAAATCGCCAATGGGCAGAATCCTATAGTGCCCACACCTGGGGCGGACCGGACGATTCGTTATGTGTACGACGACGATGACCGTCTGAAAAGCACGTATTTTGGAAAGGGAACTGGCAAAATACGAACTACTCTTTCGCCTGCCGGGAATCCTACAGCCATCGAAAAGAGGGGGGAATGATCATGAACCGTATAGTAATACTTTCATTGTTCACAGCGATTGCTGCGCCAGCGTTGGCGGAATGGATTACGCTTGATTACAAGATTTCCGACACCAATGACCATCCCGCGCAGGCCAACGAAAAGACAGTGTCTGTATTCACCAATGCTGCTCATCGTCTGACGGCTCGGAGATCGGCATTACGATCCGTGTCCGACGGTTTGGCTCGACAGTTGCCGGCACCATCTTCTGCTCGTATAGAAGAGCTGGCTCGTGGGCTGCGATACGATTGGCGTAGATGTTTCGATTTCGTGCGCAACAACATCGCATTCACTCCAAATTATGGTTATATGCACGGTCCCGACCGCACATTGATGGACAAAGAGGGAAATGATGCGGAACAAGCCTTCCTGCTCTTTGCTCTTCTCCGTGCCTCTGGGTACACGGCGACTGTAATTTATGAGCCATTGAAGCTTGATGACGAGGGGACGATCATCAGCGGGTTCCGCATCCCTTTGCGCAACGCGGATGGTCAGACTCCCTACAACGCCGTGGATTGGATCGGTGTAGAGGATCTTAGTGACACTTACGCTTCTAATCCTAGTTATTTAGCCTATCTGCTCGAATTGGTGCGGCGTCATTTCGGCAAGGGGGGAATTGATAATGTCTCTTACAAAGGAACAGAACTTGTCGTTCCGCACTACTGGGTTTCGTTGACCGTTGATGGTGTGACTCGTTATCTCGATCCGTCGTTCAAACCATGCAAGCTGACGAAACCACGCAACGTCCTTGGAAGTATGGGTTATACAAAAGTGCAAACACTGATTGACGACATCGTTTCGGCGGCGGGCGGTACCGTCACTTCAAATCTTTGCGTACGAAACCTTTCGGAGGGCGGCTTGAGATCGAAGCTGAACTCGCTTTGTAGAAATCTCCGCGCATCATGGACAAACGCCAACGAAGCAGCAGATTTCTTTATTGGTGGACGGAAAATTGTGGAGCGGGCGGAAGAGGACAGCTATTTCCCGGGAGGATATTTCTCGGAGAATCCACTTGATTTGTTGGCGCAGACGGCGGATTTTCAGAACAATTTGCGCACGAGGGTTGACCTGACGTGTAATGGTACATCCCTCTTTTCCTTTTGGCTTGATGAAGTGGGTTTGCGCAATCTGTGGCTAACGGCAGTTTCGACAGGAACCTCTTCATTCAAGATTTCCCTGTACATGGACGATACACTCCTCGCCACGCGGACAATATCATCTTACGCCTTGTCGGCAACGTTAAGGGCTGAAGTGCAGATCGGCTCGGGCAATTCGCTTACGCATTCTTTTGGTTTAAGGCTTGGCGAGGCCAATGTTTACTCGTTAGTGGTTGGATCTGGCGGTGATGCGAAAGAAGGTTTGCGCAAGTACGCATCAGATGAGGCGGCTCGTCTCAGAGAGACGGGACTTTCCGATGACAATCCCAGAATGCGTGCCGCATTGCTCTATGTCCAGGGACAGCAGTATCTTGCCCAGTGTGCATTGCTGCAGAAGCTAATGAACAATGTCTCCGCCAGCGAAGGGCGCCATACATTCTACGTCATCGGGATATCCGGTCAAAGTGGTGGCCCGTATGTGGATATGCATGGTTACGGAAGCAATGTGTACTATTGCAGTATTGCGTCGTATCATTTCTTTGCGAGTGCGTTGGAACATGCCGTTTGTGAACAACTGAATGGTGTCGGTGCCGTCTCCACTGTAAAGATGCTGAATTTAGCCAATCGACGAGGCGACGCAATCTATTATGCCACATCACAAAATGTAGATAGTGTGGTATCATCATTGGTCAACTATTCCACAGGAATGAAGAACTCGATTGTGGCTCTTACCAAGAATCCGTCGCAGGATGGTAAGTACTTACTTCCCGGCAATGGGCAAGGCCAGCTAAACGACTGGAAAGGGACTGGATACGTTGCATATTATCCACCATTGTTCAATACGCAAATGACCATATCGGGAGGATACAACGGTGGCTTCTGTTCGTCCAGCGATTTGACAATACAGAGTGATACTTGTTCTAATGGAACTTTGATGGACCGCGTCCGCGAAGGATCTATACAAGAACAGACAAGAAGTGATCCCATAGCCATGCCGTCAGGTGCTTTTACCGATGCAAAGACGGATTTGACGTTGGCACGGTTGAATAGTCTTTCCTGGGGCCGTACATACGATGCGCGTAGCGCGGAAAGAGACATTGGCCTTGGGCGAGGTTGGTCGCACCCCTACGATGTATCCGTAGTGGAGACGACGGACATTGAGGCATTGACGGGACTATCGTCCGTAGATGCCGTCATACCTACTGTCGTGGCGTTTACGGTTGCAGATAATATGATGGTGTATTCTTCTGTTTCAACCGGCCTGTCAGAAGAGGAGATGGCTCGCCGCTGGATGATTGTGGCGATGGCGGCCCAGTGGTGGACAGATCAATTGGTTGGTACTACCATTGCCGTCAGTACCGGCGCGAAGGCGTATCGATTCCAACGACTGGAGGATGGTAAATATGCACCATACCCTGGAGAGACAGCGGAATTGACCAAGGTGAATGGCCAATATGTCCTGAAGCAGCGTTTGGGCAATACGCTTTGGTTCAATGCGCAGAACAAGTTGGCGAAGGTTGTCGATCCTTCCGGCAATGAAACGAGGCTTGTTTATGCGAATGACAAGCTTGTGCGTGTAGAGAACGATTTCGACGCCGCGATGGATATTACGTGGAACGGAGAGTGCATCTCCCGGGTGACGGACAGTTCCGGCAAGCATGTATCCTACGCATACGATGCCAACGGGTGCATGAGCGTCGCCACCGATGCTGCCGGCGAGAATTGGACTTATGCCTATGATGCCACAACGCATCGCATGATTTCCAAGAAAAATCCCAACGGAGATTTCCTTGTCCGCAACGCCTACAACCAATACGGTCAGGTTACGAACCAAATTTCCTCTAATGGCGCGACCTGGCGTTTCGGATATGTCGCCAATGTCGAAGTGTGGGACGAAGACCCCAAGGGAGGGTATCTTACCGAAATGTTTGATGCCGATGGGCGTGTACTCTCGCGCACAAAGCGAGACGGTGCCACTTCCTCAGTAATATACGATGGCCACGGCCATGTGATTGTTGCTACAGACGCACTTGGCAATCGCAAGACGTTTGCCTACGACGCCCGTGACAATCTGCTTTCCACTACAGATGGAAGTGGGGCGTTGATTCGTTCGGCCCGTCTTGGGTATGATGCGTGCGATAGAATAGCTGCAGTTACGAATGCCCTTGGTTACGTCACGACTTACGAGTATGATGCGTGTGACCGGGTGATTCGGGAAACCCTGCCAGACGGCACATATACTGTCAATGTGTGGAACAACAATGGCACGCTTGCCGAAACGAGATTCCATGATTCTGCCGGAAACATCCTAAAACGGACGTCAATGACCTACGGCTCCCTAGGTCTTCCTGTCTCAAAGACTGTTACGGGCATGGGTTTGCCGACCTCAGGCATGACGACTCATGTCGAATACAATGCCGACGGGTCAGTTGCCGCGACGATTGATGCGCTTGGCAACCGTACGACTTTCGCCTACGATGGAGCTGGACGGCTTATTTCCTCGACGGATGCGCTTGGTCACACGGATTTAATCGAATACAACAGCGCGGGTCTGATTATTGGTTCTCGTGATGCGCTTGGGCGCGTGACCCGCATGACGCGGACGGTTTCGGGATTGCCGTTGAGGACGACGCGGGCCGATGGCACAACTACGGAAACGGTGTATGATGCTGTCGAGGAGGTCGCGTCAACGATAGATTCACGGGGTGCGCGACGGATGGTTGAACGCGATGCCGAAAACCGTCCCGTGTCGGCGACGGACGCTTTGGGCAATGTGAGCCAAATCGCATACGACACCCTCGGTCGCCCTGTTTGGACACAAGACGCTTCTGGTGTCGAGAGCCAGACTGAATACGACATCCTTTCCCGTCCTGTTTCATCAGTCAATGCCTTGGGTGCTGCGTGGACTACAGATTATGACAAACTCGACCGTGCCGTGGCATCGACAACACCGATTGCAAAAACTTCGCGGATTGCATACGACAGTGTCGGACAGATTGTCGCCACCATCCGTCCGACGGGTGCGGTTGATGCCTTTGGCTACGATGCGATGGGCAATCAGAACGCATACACCAACTCCGAGAAGCATGTCTACAGAACGGCGTTCGATGCGCTTGGACGTGTCATCGCTACAACGAACGCGCTTGGAGTTCAAGTTTCGGCATTGTCCTACGATTCGAACGGAAATCTCATTCGCACCGAGGACGGCAATGGAATCGTCCACACTTACACCTACGACGCACTAAATCGTCTCGTCTCGCGCACCTCGCCAGATGGCACGGACACGCTCGCTTACGACGCCGTCGGCAACCTTGTTTCGGCGACAAACGCGACGGTGACTGAAACGTTTGCGTATGATGTGCTGAATCGGCTCGTCGCCGCCACGACAACCGTTTCCGGCCAGACGGTGCACAACGTATGGCAACGCGATGCGGGTGGACTTGTCACGAATATTGTCTATGGGACGGGGAAATCGGTGTCGAAGCGATACGACATTGAGGGGCGTCTCGTCTCTGTTTCTGATTGGCTGGGGCATACATGGTCTTTCAGTTGGGATGGTGCTGGCCGTTTGGTTCGCCTATCGTCGCCCGATGGCCGAATACGTACACATGCCTACGATGCCGCCGGACAGTTGGTTTCATGGAATGTAGGTAACATTCTTGGACGGACTTTTGAATATGATCTTTCGGGCCGTAAGGTTTGCGCCAATGTAACTAGCGGTGCGATGCCCGTTCCTGCATCGGAAAGACGCGCACAGAATACCTTTGATGTGGCTGATCGCATTTTGTCTTCAACTGTTGAACTTGAAAACGGCACAACACGCACGGAATCCTTCTCGTATGATAGAAACGATACGATGGTTCGTGCGGTTTCGGGCAGCGATATTGTGGCATTCCGCTACAACGCAGATGGAACACTCGCAGGGTTTTCACCCAATGGTGCGGAATCTGCTTTTGCCTACGATGCATTGGGGAATAGGCTCATTGCAAACGGACACGTTTGGATCCCAGATCAGAATGATGCGCTCAAACGTCCTCTTCTTGAATACGATTTGTCGGGAAATCTTGTTCGTTCGTATATCTGGTCGGCCGGGATGCTCCTGGGCTATGTTGACGCGGAAGGAGTGCTTACGGTGGCGCATGTTGACGAGATGGGCGGTATTGTCGCTTTGTCGAAGACAGATGGCACAATTCTTTACACGGCACAATATGGTCCCCATGGTGAAAACTGGGGGCGGACGGGTTTTAATCCAACTCCCTTCGCTTGGCTTGGTGGATTTGGTGTTCAGAAATTGTCAGATGATACATTTCTTGGCGACCTCTACCTTACTCGCCACCGTCTTTATGCCCCCGCACAGCAGCGTTTTCTCTCCTCTGATCCCATAGGGCTTGCTGGCGGATTGAATCTGTATGCGTATGGAAATGGAAATCCGTTGGTGTGTGTTGATCCCTTAGGACTGTGCGCACAGTCGTGGGATAATGTTGCCAGAGAGTTAATGGATATTGCTTTTAATACGCCAATACTTCCCAATCCTTTATATCCTATGGGTTACTTCGGCCCAGAATTGCCAGGGATCCCCCGATGCCTAAGTGCCAAAGATGTTCTTACCGCTTTACAGGATCCTCGTGTTCAGGGCGGCATAATGATGATATCTGGCGGGTTTCAAGTGTTAGAAGGTGTTTCTTTGACAGGCATTGGTGTCGCTGGAGCAGCGGAGACGGGAGGTGCTAGTTTGTTAGTGTCAGCATACGGTGTGTCGCAGGTTGCACTTGGAGCAGATACTTTTAGCACAGGCCTTGAGATGCTTGTAACAGGAGAGCAACAAGATACACATCTAAATCGATTAATACAGTCCGGAGCAAGAAAGATGGGTATGGATGACGAGGATGCAAAGAATGTTGCTGATGCCACGGAAATAGGTCTCTCCATATACTCTCCGAGCGGTTATATGTCTTCATGTGCTGAACTTATTCCTAAAACTGCAAGAACTGCAAGAACTGCAGGGGCGGGAGCGCGTGCAATGAACATTGCCAATAATAGAATGACATATACAACTTTGCCACCTACAAAATATAAGGGCCCAACAAACTATAACACAAAGGGATATAACAACGTAAAATATAAAACAAATACGCCTCGTCGTGGGGGGCGAGGTCGGTAAACTATAGTCTGGTTGGCTGATTCATCGCCGTACCTCAATGGGTTGCGTGTCGTCGCTTTGCGTTTGACGCGATATCGTAGGCCATCACGAAAATTACGCCAGTCAATTAGCCAACCAATAATATGATTTTAGCGTAGCCTCTTAATACAAATTACCCCCTCCGCCGCCCGATTGGGCGGCGGTTTGCATTTCTGCGCTTCTCTTTCACGCCTCTGCGTATCGTTTTCGTTCCACTTTCCCGCCGGAAAAATCTGATCCGGTGGTAATAAACATCTTACGCCCTGACACGTCGTTTCACAACCGTATCAACATCTTCACCAGCATGTAGGGTATGATAGGGATTACGACTGGATTTAGCCGACTGATTCGGTAAAGTAGGGTCTGATGTACTGCATATATTCCGCTATATCATGCTTTATAGGCCAGATAAAGTGTCATTTGAACGGTGTTTTACTTTGAGTACTGACTTTATCGTCATACAAGGATATAATGTGGAGTGTTTTGATGTTGGAGGCAATGTCATTATGATTGGATCAAGGACCTGGATCGCTTGTTCGATTCAGGCGAGTCTGAATTTGTGGCTGTCTATGGACGGCGCAGAGTTGGAAAGACATACCTTGTACGGGAGATGTTGGGTGACATCTAGCGGTCTTGTCCACAACGCCTATTGGAATGGCATACAGGCCGAAGTCAAGTTGGACGATCTTTTTGAGTTTACCGTATTCACACGTGAGACGACCCAGAGCACAATCATTACACTTAATCCATCCGCACTGTTCTTCACGATACCGGCTACGCGCTCGGGGCTCACCTACATTCTGTGCGAAGGCACGTCGCTTGGAACGATGGCGAACGGTGCAAGCAAGGCGACGGACAACCCTGGACACCGTCCGTCACGGTCAAGGGCGGCCCATCCGGCTTCTATTCGATCAAGGTGGAGAAGTGATTGTAACCCATCCAGATTCCCTTATGGAGAGCCGCCATCCTGGCGGCTTACTGGGACAACGGGCGTCTCGCCCGTTGCGCTTATGCCTAACTGGGAAAGCCGCCATCTTGGCGGCCATTGCCGAAACGTCAATTCCAGACAGTATCGTCCATGGTCACGAGCATCCGCGAATGGCGGATGGAGAGAATGTGAATCTCGTCATCCACTGGTTCGTACACGATGCGGTAGGGCGTGCAGATGAGTTGCCTGAGACGGTCGGCGTTCTCGGGTACGGCGCTGAAACATTCGGAGGGTATCGTGGTGCCGAGATAGGGGAAGAATTCAAGATCGTCAGACGTTTCCTGAATATTGAGGCTCCACCGTGCCGCATCTTGCGGGCTCAGTTTGGTGGCAATTGTATGAAGGATGTCGGCAAGGAGAAACTTGGCGTGCGGAGACCATTTGGGTTTCATGACGCCTTTTCCTGGTGCATCCATCCTTGGATCATTTCGTCCATCTCGCGAAACACTTCATCGCTTGGAATCCCCTTACCCTCGGCGAATTCGCGGCGGGATATCTCAATGTCGCGAGAAAGCTCAATGCCATCCAGCAGGGCATCCAGCGACTCGGCATCCACGAGGTACGAGGCGGCACGGCCATTCTGCGTGATGAGGACGGGACGGTGCGTCTCGCGCACGCGGTTGATGTATGCGGAGAGGTTGTTGCGGCATTCCGAGAACGGCACCACGTCCTCGGACGGGCGGCAACGGCGAATGGGCATATCACGAACTGCGGGTATGGCTTTTTCCCCTTTGTGGTTGACGCAGCACATGATTCTGCCTCTGTCGATTTTTCCTCTTGCGGGGGATGCGGAAATTTAGGATAATGCTCTTCAAACTTCTTCAGATGCGAGGATGTGGTTTTGCGAGTTCCAGCAGGTCGTGTGGCCAGACTCGCGAATTGCGCGCAGGAAGAGTTTGGAAATTGCGTAAGTTCGCATTTCAGGAGAGAAGACATGAGGCACCATATGCATGGATGTCGAGACGCGTCTGACGGCGCCACACGCAGAAGCGTCCTAAAGGGGCTGGCGGCCTCGGGGCTGGTGTTCCCGTTCGTAGGCGCATGCCGCTCTGCGGCGCCGAGGAGGATCGCGGCCGGGCGCAAGATACGCGTGGCGCTAATAGGATGCGGCTGGCGCATGCGGGACGTCCTCTCCACCAAATGCGAAGAAGTGGAGATCGTGGCGCTCGTCGATCCGTGGAAGAAGGCTCTGGACGAGATACGCGCACGAATATGCAAGCGCTACCCAGGGTGCGGCTACGAGAAGATCCCGGAGTTCCCGTCCTACCAGGAGTTCTTTGAGAAGATGGGCGACGACGTCGACGCCGTGATCATCGCCACCAACCAGCAGCAGCACGCCCTCCCCGCCCTGCTCGCTATGGAGCGTGGCATCCACGTGTACGTGGAGAAGCCAATAGCCTACTCCATCGAGGAGGCCGACCTCCTCCTGAAGTCGGCGAAGAAGCACGGTGTGGTCACGCAGTGCGGTCACCATGGCCACTCCTCGCCCATCATGGCCACTGCCGTGGAGTACATCCGGAGCGGCGCGATAGGCCAGATCCACGACGTCTGGTGCTTCGACGACCGCATCAACTCACAGGCGGTGGTGCCGCCCGACGCGCCCGTCCCGGAGGGGCTCGACTGGGATCGCTGGGTGGGGCCCGCCGCGATGCGTCCGTACAAGGAATGCTACGGTCCGCACCAGTGGTACGACTGGATCGGCTTCGGCAACGGCAACATCGGAAACATGGGCAACCACATCATGGACGCGTCGTTCTTCGCGCTGCGCCTCGACGAAGTCTCCCCGACGAGCGCCGAGCTGTTCGACCAGCGCGCCGGCGCCCCCGGCTCATGGCCGCTCCGCCAGACGATCGACTTCAAGTTCCCCGCGCGAAAGGGCCTTGATCCGGTGACGATCCACTGGTGGGACGGCATCAAGGACGGTGTTCCAGTTGACTCCAAACACCAGAACAAGATCGGCATCGCCCTCAAGCGCGAATACCAGAACCTGCCGCCGATAGTCGAGGAGCTGGAGAAGAGGCACGGCGTGCAGCTCGGGCAGATCGGCACACTCTGGATCGGCGAGAAGGGCATCATGTGGCTCAACGAGTTCGGCTCCGCGATGCAGTTCGTGCCCACCTCCCTGCGCAAGCAGGTGAAGAAGCCGGATCCCTGGATCCCGCGCGTCAAGAAGAGCCACGTGCACGAGTTCTTCGCCGCCATACGCGAGGGACGGCTCGCGAACGCGGACTTCCGCTACGGCGTGCCGCTTGTGAAGACCGTGCTGCTCGGAAACGTGCTCGCGCAGACGGGCATCGGAAGAATAGACTGGGACGGTTCGCGCGCGACGAACAATCCCGCTGCCAATGCCTATGTCAAGGCCACGTATCGCCCTGGCTGGGAACTACCGGAGGTGTGACGATGAAACAAGTTCTTCTTTTGACAGCGGCGGCCTCGCTCCTGTCCTCGATGGGCGGGACTGTGATCTTGGACTTCGAGACGGAGCAGGAGCGCCAAAGCGCGCCAAAAATCGCCGGCAAAGGATATTCGGTCGGCGTGACTAATGCATTCGCCTCTTCGGGATCCCACGCCATTCGCTTCGCCTGCTGCAAATGGGAGAAGGGAATGCCCGAATGGCCGTCCTTCAATCTGCTGCCGAAATGCACCGACTGGAGCGGCTACGACCGCCTCGTGGTGGACGTCGTGAGCATGGGCGACGGAGGAGATTTGCTGTCTACCTTCATCGCCGGGCCGTCCGGACGCATCCAGAACGGTCTGCACCTTTCGACGCGCGTGCCGTCCTGCGGCGCGACGCAGTGGGTGATACCGCTCAAGGACTGGCCGGAGACGGCGTCGCCGACGAACATCGCGCGCGTCCACTTCTTCACGCAGCGTCCGGAAGGATTCGAGATCGCGATCGACAGGCTCACGCTCCTGAAGAAGGGCGAGAAGCCGGCGCCGCCGGACGGTCCGTGCCTTGCGCGGGACGTGCTGCCGGCAGTGGCGGCAGACCGCGAGCGGCTGAAGATGAAGGTTGCGGATCTCGAGGCGTGCCGGGAGCATATGAGGGACTACATGCGCTTCCGCGACGCCTGCTCTGCGCCCGGCGCGCTGCGTTCGGACAAGATGCTTCTGGGCGTGGCCACTTCGATGGAGAAGGTGATGCCGAGGGGGCGGTTCAGCGCTCGTGCGATGCCCGCCGAGGGCGTGGCTGTGCGCCTGGCGCGGAACGAACTGGAGAGCGTGCAGGTGCTGGTGGCGCCGAAGGACGACGATCTCGCGGACGTGAAGGTGTCGGTGGACGGCGCCGGGTTGAAGGGGCCCGGCGGCGAGGTGTTCCCCGCGGGGTGCGTGGCGTGCGATGTGATGGGGTATGTGAAGACAGTGCGCCGCCCGCCGTACCTCGTGGGCTACAACGTCGCCACGAACGCGCAGCCGGGATATGCGCGCCAGACGAGGGCGCCGGAGACTGGATGGTGGCCCGATCCGATACTCGACTTCCTCGGCGGAGTGGAGGTGAAGGACCAGGACGTGCAGAGCTTCTGGGTGCGCGTGCGCTGCCCGTCGGCGCAGAAGGCTGGCGTGTATCGCGGCTCGCTTGTCGTCTCCGCGCGCGGCGTCGAGAGCGCGAGGATCCCGTTCTCCGTGCGGGTGAACGACTTCACGCTGGGCCGCGTCTCGGCGCTTCCCCTTGCGATAACCTTCTCGCCGGCCCCCAACACGCAGCACGAGCCGGAGGAGAACCTCAAGGCGGCGGCCGCTCTGCGGGCGGATCCGGACGCGCCCGTCAACGCATGGCGGCGGCACGAGGCGGAATGGACCTCCTTCCTCGCCGACTACCTGATCCCCATGGACAGCCTCTACCACGGCAACGAGATGTGGCGCTTCGGCCCCCTCAAGCAGCTCAAAAAGGAAGGCCGCACCGGCTGGTTCAACCTCGGCTACTGGAGCTATCCCGGCAAGGACGAGACGATGGAGGCATGGCGCGCGCGCACGATCCCGCGCCTCAGGAAGTTCTACGACGAGGCCAAGGCCAACGGCATCCTCGACCACGCCTACGTCTATGGCTGCGACGAGATCGCGAAGGAGTATTTTCCTGCGATACGCAAAGCCGTGGGCGAGCTCAAGGCTGCGCTTCCGGGGGTGCCGGTGTCCACCACGGCCTACGACCACGAATTCGGGGTGGGCACGCCGCTGGACGTGATGGACTGGTTCACGCCGCTCACGCCGAAGTTCGACCCCGAGAAGGCGGCAGCCTCCCGCAAGGCCGGGCACAAAGTGTGCTGGTACATCTGCTGCGGACCGCGCGCGCCGCACGCCAACATGTTCGTAGAGTGCCCGGCGATAGAGGGGCGTCTGCTCATGGGCGCGCAGACCGTGAGAATGCGTCCTGACGGGTTCCTCTACTATCAGATTTCGATCTGGAACTCCAGGAAGTGCATTTCCTCCGGACCGTTCACAGACTGGGATCCGCGCAGCTGGACCACCTACCACGGCGACGGCTCGTGGACGTGTGTCGGGCCGGGCGGCGTCCCTCTGCCCACAATCCGCCTGGAGAACTTCCGCGACGGCCTGGAGGACTTCGCGTACGCGAAGCTGCTGGATGAGAAGCTCTCCGCCGCGGGCGCCGCCGGCGGGGAGTGGGGCCGCCGCGCGCGCGAGCTGCTGGCCGTGCCGCGCGATGTGATGGACTCCATGACAAACTACACAGACGACCCCTCCGCCGTCTACGCCTGGCGCGACGCCATGGCGGACCTTATAGAATCCGCCCCCCTCGCACATTGACGGCTGGGGAGTGGATTTAGTAAAATACTACAGCTTTTCAAAACCAAAAAGGAGACAAAAGAAATGGCAGACATGGATGGATTCAAGGACGCCGCCGCGTACGGCCTGGACAAACCCCAGAAGAACAAGGCGTTCTTCCTGAAAGGGAACGAGAACCAGGGATGGGGCGTGAAGAACCGCCTTTCCCGCATATTCAACCCCAAGACCGGGCACACAGTGATGCTCGCATGCGACCATGGCTTCATCATGGGGCCCACGAGCGGCCTCGAGCGGATCGACCTTACGATCAACCCGCTGATCGAATACGCCGACTGCCTCATGTGCACGCGCGGCATTCTCCGCAGCGTAGTGCCCCCCACGATGTCCAAGCCCGTCTGCCTCAGGAGCGACGGCGGCACCACGATCCTCACCGACCTCAACCTCAACCGCGTGTACGACGTGGAGGACGTCATCCGCCTCAACGTCTCGGCGATGGCCGTGATGGTCGCGTGCGGCGACAAGGCCAGCGAGCAGATCACAACTCACAACTTGGTGCACACGGTTGACGTCGGTGAGAAGTACGGCATACCCGTCCTCGGCGTCACGGCCGTGGGTAAGGACATGGCGCGCGACGCGCGCTACTTCCGCCTCGCCACGCGTGTCTGCGCCGAGAACGGCGCTTCGTTCGTGAAGACGTACTACACCGAGGAGGGCTTTGATACTGTCGTCGCCCAGTGCCCCGTGCCGATCGTGATCGCCGGCGGCAAGAAGCTCCCCGAGGAGCAGGCCCTCGAGCTCGCGTACAAGGCCATCCAGGCCGGCGCCGCGGGCGTCGACATGGGCCGCAACGTGTTCCAGAGCGCGAAGCCGCTTGCGATGATGAAGGCGATCTACGCCGTCGTCCACAAGGGCTTCACCGCGAAGGAGGCCTTCGAGCTCTACAACGACGCTAAGTAAGTGCCTTTGAAGCTCCAGTTCCTGGGCACGGGTACGTCGGTGGGGGTGCCCCAGATCGGCTGCTCGTGCCCTACGTGCCTTTCGTCCGACCCGCGTGACAAGCGCCGTCGGACGGGGCTTTACGTCTCCGGCGGGAGCGCGCGGTTCGTGGTGGACACCCCGCCAGAGTTCCGCGTAGCCTGCCTGGAGCTTGGCATAACGCACGTCGACGCCGTGGTGGTGACTCACGCGCACATGGACCACGTGGCCGGATTCGACGACATACGCCGATTCAACACTCTGAACGGCAAAGTGCCGATGCGCTGCTACGCCGCAGCGGAGACGATAGCCTCGCTCCGTTCGATCTTCCCCTACATAACGGATCGGGCCAACGACCAGGGACTTTTCCGGCCGATGATCGAGTTCACCCCGGTGGATTCCGCCTTCGACATCGCCGACGTGCGCGTAACTCCCCTCCCGGTAGTGCACGGCCCTAGGACCAACGGCTACCTCTTCGAATGCGGCGGCCGCCGCGCCGCGTACATCTCAGACTGCCACGAGATCCCGGCCGCGACGATGGAGCTTGCGCGTGGCGCAGACGTTCTGGTGCTGGACTGCCTGCGCGAGCGCTTCCATCCTACGCACCTAACCCGCGATGCGGCTCTAGCATACGTGGACGAGCTGTCCCCGAAGCGGACGTTCTTCGTGCACATGTGCCATGATGTGATGCATTCGCAGTTCGAGGCGAGGCTGCCCGAGAGCGTTAGGCTTGCGTACGACGGACTTGAGGTGGAGGTCTAAGCCAGTATTCTGTATACACTCCATACCTCGTTATGGCTCATGCAGAAAGCGTAGTCATGTCGGAAGAGACGGCCATCTATCTTGGGGAAGTATCGCGGTTGTTCGCGACTGGTGCGGCGACGGAGCACAGCTACCGCCCTGCGCTGCAGAGGCTTCTCTCTGCCGCCATGCCACGTGCTGTGGTGGTGAACGAGCCTGCGCACATCGACTGCGGCGCGCCGGACATGCTCGTGCGCGAGAAGGGTCACGCCCGCCGCCCCATCGGATATGTGGAGACCAAGGACATCGGCGACGGCGACCTCGACGGCAATTCGACTCACCGCGAACAGTTCGACCGCTACAAGGCGGAGCTCGCCAACATAGTATTCACCGACTACCTCGACTTCCATTTCTACGAGGACGGGCAGTTCGTAGCGAAGTGTCGCATCGGTGAAGTCGTCGGGAGTCGCATTGTCCAGGCCTCTTCAGAGGAACAAGAGCGTTTCGCCGCGCTTCTTCGCCATTTCGCCGACGTCACGCCGAAGCGCATAACCTCTCCCGCCCGCCTCGCGCAGCTCATGGCCGGCAAGGCTCGCCTCTTGGCGCGTGCCGTCGCCGCGACGCTGAACGCCGACCCCGGCCTTGAATCGGCCATAGGCGCGCAGATGCAGGCCTTCCGCCAATGGCTCGTCCACGATCTTGACGCAGAATCGTTCGCGGACGTCTATGCCCAGACAATCGTCTATGGAATGTTCGCCGCCCGACTCCACGACAAGACGCCCGAGGACTTTTCCCGCGCCGAGGCTGCCGAACTGGTGCCCCGAACGAATCCGCTTCTGCGGCGCCTCTTCAGGGATCTCGACGAATACGTGGACGAGTCGATAGTCTGGATCATCGACGACCTTGTGGCTCTCTTCGCCGTCTCGGATGTCGCTGCGATCATGCGGAATTATGGTAGGGCGGGCAGCCCCCTGCCCGCCGCCGGTAGGGCGCGGCCTCTGGACGCGCCGGATGTGGATCCTCTTCTCCATTTCTACGAGGACTTCCTTGCCGCCTACAATCCCGGTCTCAGGAAGCAGCGAGGCGTTTGGTACACGCCAGTGCCGGTAGTGCGCTACATCGTCAGGAGCATCGACGAGATTCTACGCCGCGCATTCGGTATTTCCGCCGGTCTCGCCGACGCCTCGAAGACGCGCGTCCGCGTGGCGAATGACAACCGCTCGCGGAAAGGCGACGCGAAGTTCGTGGAGCGGGAGATGCATCGAGTGCAGCTACTCGATCCTGCACTTGGCACAGGCACGTTTCTAGCCGAGGTCGTGCGGTTCATCCGTTCAAAGTTCGCGGGGCAGGAAGGGATGTGGCCCGGCTATGTGCGAGACCACCTGATTCCGCGTCTCAACGGGTTTGAGATCTTGATGGCCTCCTACGCCATGGCCCACCTGAAGATCGACATGCTGCTGGGCGAGGATTTGAGCAGCCGCCAAGATGGCGGCAGTCCCAGTCAGGCTTCGGCGTTGACTGGGAACGCCGCCATCGTGGCGGCGAACCAGCAGCGCCTCCGCATTTTCCTCACCAACTCGCTGGAGGAGTTCTCCGAGACGACCGGAACGCTGTGGGCGATGGAGCTTTCAAATGAATCGCGCGAGGCGAACTACATCAAGCGCGACTGCCCTGTGATGGTCGTCCTCGGCAACCCGCCGTATTCCGTCTCGTCATCGAACAAGGGGGAATGGATACAGGGGCTGATCGCGGACTACAAAAAAGGCCTGAACGAGAAGAAGCTCAACCTCGACGACGACTACATCAAGTTCATCCGCCTCGGCCAGCACTACATCGACAAGAACGGAGAGGGCGTCCTCGCCTACATTTCGAACAACTCCTTCCTCGACGGTATCACGCACCGGCGTATGCGCCAGTCGCTGATGGAGAGCTTCGACGAGATCTACATCCTCGATCTGCACGGCAACGCGCGCAAGAAGGAGACCGCTCCCGACGGCTCGAAAGACGAGAATGTGTTCGACATCATGCAGGGCGTGAGCATCAACATCTTCGTGAAGAAGAAGGGGAATGGGGAACGGGGAACGGGGAATGGCTGCCGCGTGTTCCACGCCGAGGTGTTCGGTGCGCGCGAGGCGAAATACGCCTTCCTCGATTCGCACGATTTCGCAAACGTTGATTACAAGGAAATCCATCCAGCCGCCCCGTACTACTTCTTCGTGCCCAAAGACTTCGCCCTTGAAGATGAATACAACAAAGGTTTCTCCGTGGCGGAGCTGATGCCGGTACATAACCTGGGCGTCAAGACAGACAGAGATCCTCTTTTTATCGATAGTGATGCTTCGGTATTGTCTGCTAGGATGCGGACTTTATTGTCGGGTGATGTCCCTTGCAACTTCGTTGAGGAGTTCAACGTCAAAGATTCAAGTAGCTATAAGATCACAGATTGTATTAGGGACAAGTCGTTTGATGTTCGTAAAATCACGCAAGTGGCATATAGGACATTTGACAAGAGATGGTTATATTATGACCACGAAATATTGAGTAGACCATCACTTGCCATCATGCAGCACATGTTACATGAGAACGTGGCGTTATGCCTGATTCGCAACTCCCGTGGGCATGATTCAGTTTTGCCTTTTGTGGCCGATACGATAGTCGGGAAAGATGCCATTTCTTCTTTGGACAATTGCCGTGTTTTCCCTCTTTACCTTTATCATGAGAACATGGGGAAGATGGAACGCGTGCCGAACCTGAATCCCGAGATTGTGAAGAAGATGACGTCGGTTATTTCCGGCAATCCGGCCGAAGGGCTTGTCGAGTCCGGAACTGTGCTGCGATTCCTTGAAGGTTCTCCAGTGGCGACGCTGACGGGACACGAGTTTGAGGGGATGTCGCGTAGGGAAATCGTATCTTCCGTGTACAAGGAATGGGAACGTGTCGGGTATCATGTGACGCACCCTGAAATAGGGCAGGTTGAATTGTCGAAGAGTGGAATCCATGACTCGATGGCGCACGGAATCGGCAGGAGGAAGATCGCCGCGTTCCATGCCATTCCGGAAATCATCGCAAAAGGGCTTGTAGTGCGTTACCGCGAGAACTGGGAGGGGCGCGGCTATGATTCCTATGTCGTCGTGGCGCCGATTTCAATCGGTGGGGTGCCGTGCCTCGCGCTTGTAGTCGTCAACAAGAGCAAGAACGGCAGCAGATTCTATCTGCATGAAGTCGGGCCGCTCGAAGAGGCAAAAAAATGCGCCGAGGTCTTGCGAACAGGGTCTTCGGACGAATCGTCCGCACTATCCCGAAACCTCGGCGACATGAAAAGAATAGCATATTCGCTCTTTGCCGTCAATGGGGGGCTTGAAGAAAAACAAAAAAAACTTTGCGAGCAGAAACTCCTTTCTCCTGAATCGATATTCCACTACATCTACGCGGTGCTGCACACGCCGTCGTACCGCGAACGCTACAAGGAGTTTCTGAAGGTCGATTTCCCGCGCATCCCGTATCCGAAGTCGGCGGAGGAATTCAATAGGCTCGCCGCGATCGGAGAAAGGCTGGTGGCGGTTCATCTTCTGAAGGCGCCGGAAGTCCGCGACATGTTTTCGCCGTACGCCAACTTCCCCGTCTCTGGCGACAACAGGGTGGAGTCGGTGAAGTATGAAGGGGCAAAGAGCGTCCGCATCAACGCAACGCAGTACTTCGACAACGTGCCGTCCGGGGCGTGGGAGTTCTACATTGGCGGCTACCAACCGGCGCAGAAATGGCTCAAGGATCGGAAAGGGCGGGTGCTTTCGCCTGACGATCTCATGCATTACAAGGCAATCATCGCGGCGCTTGTCGAGACACGTCGGCTGATGGAAGAGCTTGAAACGCTGAAGGTACACTATGACTGTTGTATGGATCATTGAACTATTGACCATTACCTTGTTCTGCGCTGCGGTTGGATGTTTTCTGCGCGAACATGGAATTAGCGTGTTTCCCAAGAGGGGAGATCTTTTACGTCAACCGATTCTCGTCATCGCCTTTCTTTGTGCCTTCGTGGGCTCTCTCGTCCAATACGCAGTATGTAAGAATCCTCCGCTTTCTGCGCCGCCGATCCCTCCGCCGCAATCCCAGCTTCCAACTCCAAGCCAGCAACCACAAACCGTCAACTGCCAGCTGCCAGTTCTCAACACTTCGCTTTTAACCCCCAGCTTTTCGCCAACCAATCTTCGGTTTGTATCGATATTGCCATTGTCCAACTCCGTCCTGCTTGGTGTGGCGTGGCCGCCGTCGAATCCGCCGCCCGATGAATGGCTGGACTTCTATTCGACCTCCAATCTCGTCTCTGGGGCGTGGGAGGCGATAGGCACGGCATCCGCGCCGTCGAACGCGCCGGGCGTGGAGGTGGAGGTGCCGCATTCTGCGCTCGTCGGAGGCGAGACGGACATCGCGTTCTTCGCCTTCGGCACGCGCCAGGACACCGACGGTGACGGCCTCGCCGACGCCTACGAGCGCTTCGTCTCCCATACCGACCCGGCTCTCGCCGACACCGACCGCGACGGACTTCCCGACGGCTGGGAGGTGGAGCATGGCCTCGATCCGCTTTCGGACGAGGGGGATGATGGCGCGGGCGGCGATCCGGACGACGACGATTTCTCCAACTTCAACGAATGGCTAGCAGGCACGTCGCCTGTTCTTGCGGATACAGACGGCGATGGTCTGTCCGATCTGGAGGAATGTGGTTCGATCATCGTTCTTCCGCAGTTCGAGTGGCACGACACATCTGCGTGTCCGCCCGTTTATTGGCGTCAGGAAGTTGATGACTACGCCATACTTGATCCGCTGCCCGCCGATACCTGGCTAAGTGGTGAGAAATGCAAATCCATATATGCTTTCGGAAAGTTTTATGTCGCAATCGGGGGAAAGGAGGACCTTGGCGCGGCCGTGTTCCCGGTTGCGCCGGAGCCGTTGAACGGTCTAGCATGGAATTGCTGGACTTTTCTTGTCGTGCCGTATTGGACTTTTGCACGACTTGAGAATGGCAACACTAATTCTTGGATGTGCATTGGCCATTTGTCGGGTACAAATGTCGTGGAGTACCATAACACTATGTGTAGCGGAAGAGGTGGGTTGACCTGCCAGGTAGTACTGCCTAGCGGGACCGGTAACGTGGTGCGGGTCAGCTATCTTTCCTCCGAGTTTGTTCTTGACGGTACATCTGCGGTCGTTGGAGTACAGAACAAGTGCGTGGAGTCTCCGTCTGGTTTCTACAACCTCACCTGGGACTTCGCCGCTCGCGGCCCGATAGTGCCGCCCTGCACGGTGGAATACCGCATCGGGACGGGGACGAATCCGCTTGCGGCGGACTCGGACGGCGACGACCTCGCGGACGCCGAGGAGATCGCGCTGGGCACCGATCCGTGGGCCGAGGACACGGACGGCGACGGTCTTGTAGACGGCGACGAGGTGGAGATCGGCACATCTCCGCTCTCCGTGGACACAGACGGCGACGGACTCCCCGACGGCTGGGAGGTGCGGTATGGCCTCGATCCGATGTCCGGGCTGGGAGTCTATGGGGCATCTGGCGATCCGGACGGCGACGGCGTCTTGAACCGTGACGAGTGCCGGTACGACTCGCATCCATGGCTGGTGGACACTGATGGCGACGGCCTCGGCGACTTCGACGAGGTCGGCGGATATTCCACTAACTCGATTCCGTGGCTCACGATAGTCTCGCCGATAGATCTGACGCCACGTTTCGATCATGACGACTTCGCCATCTACACGTGGAATCCGCAGGCGCCTCTGTATTTCCATGGCATCGCCGTCAATAACATAAATGTCAATCTCGACGGATGTGTCTACTTCACGCGCGTCGGGGAATGGCGCCCATTCTACATGTTGACTCCTACACCGGACAGCCTCACGATGCCGGGGGCCGCCCACGGCAATTCCTTCACCGTGGCCCCGTATTGGGGGGACATGGCACTTACGCCAAATGAACCGGCACCTCGCATAACGGCCGGGACTGCCTACCACGGCACGAACGCCTACTGCGTGGTGCAGTACGACGACATCGCTCCGCTGTCGAACTACTGGCGCGAAGGTTTCACTAACTCGCTCTCCTGGCAGATCGCGGTGCCGTTCGGCAATGCCGAAAACGTGTATGTGCGCTACAGGGATTTGCGCGGAGCGGAGGACGGCAGGGACGCCGTCGTCGGATTCGCGGACTTCAACAGGGCGAACTTCGGCATGTTCTGCCATTACGACGAGGGATGGGTGACGAATGGTGCGGCGTTCTCAGTCCGCGTGGGGACCGGCACGGATCCGACCCTCGCCGACACCGAGGGGCATGGTGCGGGCGACTGCGCTGTGTTGCTGCGCCAGCGGGATTCGTCGCGCATGGACTTCGACAATGACGGACTTCCCGATCTCGACGAGATTTTGAACGGGACGGACGCCTATTCTCCGGACACAGACGGCGACGGACTCCCCGACGGCTGGGAGGTGCGGTATGGCCTCGATCCGATGTCCGGGCTGGGAGTCTATGGGGCATCTGGCGATCCGGACGGCGACGGACTCGCCAATTCTTTGGAGTATGCCATAGGTGCGTCTCCGCTGCTTGAGGACACGGATGGGGACGGCATCGACGACTATTCCGAATGGACCAACGGGACGAACCCTGCCCGCGAGGATACCGATCTTGACGGTATATCCGACTGCGACGAGTACTCCTATATGACCGATCCTCTCCAGCCGGACTCCGATGGAGACGGGATGGATGACGGCTGGGAGCTGGAACATGGTTTCGATCCCTGCTCCGACAATTCTCAGACTCCATCGCCGGATGACGATGCTGACGCCGACCCCGACGGCGACGGGCTCACGAACGCGGAGGAATGTGCATGGGGAACGAACCCAAGCGGCGCGGACGCGAACAACGACGGAATCCCCGACGGTTGGGACTCGGACGGCGACGGCGTCTCCGACGGCGCGGAAGTGGCGCAGAATTCAGACCCCGCCGAAGTCTCGGAGGGAGGAGTGGCGTCGAGCCGCGTGCCAGTGAACTTCTATTTCGGAGACCCGAGTGGCAGCCAGTCGGAGAAGTACCGGCTGACCGTATCGCCGGTGGCCGGATGTGGAACTGGGACAACGCCGCGCGCGTTCTCATGGTTGAACGCGAACTACGGAGCGTGCGAGACGAAGACTGCCATGCTCAAGCCAGGCTGGAAATACGAGGTCAAGATGGAATGGGCGTCGTGCAAATATCCTTGGGACGGGATCAATTATCCCAATTACGACTATACTCTTAGCCTAGGAAACAATGTCCCGTCAAACGTTGTGGTAGACGACCCCGACAATCTCTTTCGCTCGGACTATTATGGGATGGATTATTACGGCACTTCTCATTTCCCGGTTCTTGATGCCACGGTCGAGATTTGTGCGTTACAGTCGCCCGAGATAATCGTGCCTGATGTGGTGGGCGTGAACAACGACGATGACAACGGAAACGGCGTGCTTGACTGGGAGGACCATTTCGCGGTTCAGGACGACGACGACGTGGCTGAGGTCAGGGTACGGATACACTGTCCTGAAGGGATGTCCGGTACGGCCACCGTGGCGGCGTTCGTCAACGGAGCCGTAGGTACGCTCTTCAAGGATGCTGGCAAGAGCCAGCCGGTGGGCTACGACACGTTCCCTGTTTCCGGCGAATTCGAGAAGACCTACTATCTCGAAGGTTGTAACCCCTCGTCTGGCGTTGGTTTTGAGCACGTCCACGTTTCATTCCAGTGCGGCGGCGCAACTCTCACCAACATGCACGATTTCACTTTCGTCGAGCGCATCGCGGAGCCGATAACAACTGAGCGGGTAAATGGCCAGATAGTGAACCCTTGCTGCGCCATACTTGGCGAGTCAACGCCTATGCGGATAAAGGTGTTGCCAGAAACGTTCCCCGACTCGCAGATAAAGTGGCGCGTCGTGTCGGGTTCCGGTTCGTTCTCCGGCGGCGACACTGGGCGTGATGTGATGTTCGTTGCGGATGGTTCGGACGGTGACACGACGGTTCTTCAGGTGGACGTCGGCGATGTGCAGGGCGCGGCCCCGCAGTTCACGCTACGCAACACGACCATGCACGAGGTGAAGATATATCCGTGCGTAATATCCCGTATGGGACGGCCTTCGCCAATTACGCAAGCGCATCTCGATTCTATGCTTGTGGAAGTGAATGCCATCTTTCGTCAGGTAGGAATACATTTTACATATGGAGCTTTGATTACTAACGTCACGAATGATGTTTTTGCAGAGAATGGATTGATCAATACGAATGTTGCAACTCAAATACACAATTTGATGGGTGGAACGGATGGCCTTGAGATATATTTTATACCGGGGTGTGAAGAGGAATACGAACCCCTCGGAAGGTATAATGCGAATGGTATAATTGTTAGAAACATCTGTAATGCCAAGACTGTGGCACATGAAATTGGTCATGCTTGTGGTTGGAATGATATTTACATTAGAAAAAGGAAATTTGAACCTTCCGAATTGTTTCAGGGTTTGCGTCGGGAATGGATGCCAAATGATTGGAACAATGGGAGTGGATGCCGATTTTATGATCCTATGTTATCCCAGAGAAATGTTATACAACGCATATTGATGTACGGCGAAGGTGGAAACATCAAGGTGGATATCCCCTCGGGAGAAGTTCATGCACTTTCAGCAAGCGGTGTTGTAAAGAAAGTTAATGTTGGTCTTGGTGGGATAATCACGTTTGAACCATTTAGTTTCTAAAGAGAGGAACAATAAATGAAGAATAGAAAGTGGTTTCTTTTGATTGTCACGATAATTGTTTCCTGTGGTATCTTGTTGAACGCAGAGGATACTTGGGGGCAGGCCGATCTGGAGGATTGGCTTGATGGAATAATCATCCCAGATTATTATCCTGATGGAGAACCGGCGTATGTTCCATATCGGTATAGAGATTCCCTGCCGGAATTTCAGGAATTTTTTGTGAAAAGTGGCTGGACTACAAACCAGTTCGTCGAAGGATTGATTTTCGCGGTCACTAACAACATAGTAGGGGAAAACTGGAATGATGAAACCAAGCGGCGAGTGTCGAAGAGGGCTGTCTGGAAATTGGGTGAAATCAATATGCCTGCAGTTACAAATTTCTTTCGTCGTCTTAATGATGATGATGCCGTGAATTGTAAGATCACGGCGATTCCACAAATGTTTCACTACACAAATCTAGAACCTGAAGTCCTAGGATACATGCGCTCAATGTGTGTTCGAACGAATTTATATGATAGGCTAGCAATCAAGGTGGTTTTGACAATGTTCGAAACCCTTTCCACCATGCCAGACACGATGAAGCCCGCTGCGACAAACCGTGTCGCGCAGTACATGTATTTCGCCATTCATCATGTGACGGATTCGCAAGGTTGGCAGGACATCGAACTGTCGCGGTTCATCCCCGCCTATTCCAACAGCATCCAACGCCTCCAGCTCATGCAATATGTCGCCAATTCCGCAACCAACACTTGGGAACGCTCCAATGCCGCTTCGGTGGTTCAAGTGCTTTCTTCCATCCCCACGAACCAACTGAATGATGTCAGTTGGATAACGGAATGAACATCAAAGGCAAATCACATGCGCAAGAATAGTCAGCTGACAAAAGTAAAGAGCGCGAAGAACGACGAGTTCTACACGCAGTACGCCGATATCAAGAACGAGGTGCGGCACTGCCGCGACCAGTTTAGGGGCATGACTGTCCTCTGCAACTGTGACGACTCCCACGAATACGATCTCGCCGGCAATTCGATCACCGCCACCTACAACTTCATCACGAACGACTATACGGCCAACAACTTGAACCAGTACACATCGGTAGGGCGGCGAGCACCCACGCCGCCGCCCGCGACATCCATTTTCCACGACATCGACGGCAACCTCACGAACTGCGCCCCGTGGTTGTTCACATGGGATTCAGGCAATCGCCTCTCTGCCGTGTCGTCAAATGGCGTCCAGATCGCCGCCTACGCATACGACGCCTTGGGACGCCGTGTGAAGCCCAGTTCCACAATGCGTTATTGCCACTGAGCGCTGGGATATGGTATAATTCACGCCATGGAGAAAACTGGCTATATGTTTGGCTGTACGGCGTATAGTGTCCCTATGATGACATGCGCGCAGAGGAGATTGGAAAGATGAAAGTCATTGTGTTCTTTGCCATGGCGGCGTTCGCGGCCGCGGCCGCGCCGGTGCCAAGCCTGATCGCGGTGAGGTTGACTATGCAGTCGGACGTCTTCGTGTCCGGCGAAGGCTACACTGCCTTTGTGAACGTGGACAACTCGAGCGCGGACGAGATAGACGTCGGTAACCCCGGATCGCCCGACCGTCTCTTCGTCGAGCTTTTCCGCGCGAGCGACAAGTCTCAGTATGAGCGCACTTCGGATCGACCGTTCGTTGTGCCGTTCTCCCTCAAGTCGGGGGAAGGCCTCCGTCTTGAGACGATCCTGGCAGACCACTACGCCGTCCCAGACACCACCCGCTATTTTGCGCGCGCAGTCCTTGTCCACTCCGGCACCCGCTACGAAAGCTCGCTCAAGAGCTTCGACGTGGTGCCCGGAATGCCATGCGGCGGCGCCGTGCAGATGTTCAAGGAGAAGCCAGGCCTCAAACGACAGTACGAGCTCGTCTACTGGGTGCGTAACCAGATGGAGCATATATTCCTGAAGGCGAAGGATTCCGGAGTGGAGAACCGCGTCTGGCGCACTTCAGACCTCGGGCCGATTCTGCGCATGACTCCGCCCAAGATTTCCGTGCTTGTGTCCGGCGAGGTGATCGTGCTGCACCGCGCCACGCAGAGCGCGTTCATCCGCAGCGAGTTCTGGAGCCTGCCGGAGGCGTTCGAGTTCCACGAGCACGAGGTGATGACCGATCCTGACACCGTTGGCGCCGAGCGGGTGAAGGAGCTTTACAAGGAGTCCGGAGGTTCCGAACCCGTCAAGAAGGCATGGTGGAAGTTCTGGTAGGGGAGACGGTTTCTGGTTTCTAGTTTCTGGTTTCTGGTTTCTGGTTTCTGGTTTCTGGTTGAGAGAGAAGAAGAGATGGACATTCTTGGAATAGAGACTAGCTGCGACGAGACTGCTGCCGCAGTCGTGAGGGACGGACGCGAGGTTCTCTCCAGCGTGGTCTACACGCAGATACCGCTTCACCAGCCTTACGGCGGAGTGGTGCCGGAGATCGCGAGCCGTGCGCATGTGGAGAAGATATCCGGCGTCGTCCGCGAAGCGCTTCGCGCGGCGGGGAAGGACGGCGGGAAGGGCATCGACGCCGTGGCCGTGACATACGGCCCCGGCCTTGCGACCGCGCTCATAGTCGGTCTGGCCGCCGCCAAGGGCATTGCGCTCGCCCTCGACCGTCCGCTCATCTGCGTCAACCACATCGAGGCGCATCTTCATTCGCCGTTCCTCTTCGACAAGGGCGGGAAGGCGGACGGCGATCCGCCGCCCGGTCTTCTTGGCCTCGTCGTCTCCGGGGGGCACACGTCGTGGGTGGACATGTCCGCCGCGGGGGAGTACAAGGTAATGGGCCAGACGCTCGACGACGCCGCCGGCGAAGCGTTCGACAAGGCCGCCAAGCTCCTCGGCCTCGGCTATCCTGGAGGCCCAGTCATCGACCGTCTTGCCAAAGGCTTCTGGAGCAACGTCTCCGATTACTCGGACGCCGCCGCGCTCAAGGCCCTCTCCTATCCGGCGGGCATCCGCCTCTCGCCCGACATGCCGGTGTTCCCCAAAGGCTCGCCGCGCGCCGGCACCGCCGCGCTCGCCGGCCTCGACGCCGACCTCTGCGTCTCGTTCTCGGGTCTGAAGACCTCTCTCCTTCGCCACGTCCAGAAGTTCCCCGACTCCGCAGCCGATCTTCCCTCCAAGGCCAGGCTGGCCGCCGCCTATCAGGAGGCGATCGTGGGCTCGATCGCCGACCGCACCAGGACCGCCCTCCGACGCAAGCCGTTCAAAGCGCTCGTAGTCGGCGGCGGAGTGTCGCTGAACGCCCGCCTCCGCGCGCGGCTGGGGGAAGTCGCCGACGAGGCCGGCGTCCCGCTCCTTGCCGCAGCGCCGAAGTACTGCGGCGACAATGCCGCCATGATCGCCGGCCTTGCGTTCCATCGTCGCCGCCTTGAAGGCGACGCCGCTCTTGCCGCCGACGTCTCCCCGTCCCTCGAAGCCGGCGAGTGAAATCGTTTCGTGTCTTAAGTGCCTAGTGCTTAGCTTGCCCGCCGTAGCCTTGGCGAAGGCGGGTGGCTGGTTTCTAGTTTCTAGTTTCTGGTTTCTAGTTTCTAGTTTCTAGTTTCTGGTTTCTTGTTTCTGGTTTCTTGTTTCTGGTGTAGGATTCACAGGTTACGCAAACCGAAGATCCACATTCTGTCCTTTGCATTAGGCACTAGGTACTCGCCTTCGCCAAGGCTACGGCGGACAAGTCGGTGGACAAGCTAGAAACTCTAAGCTCCAAGCTCTAAGCTCCAAGCTCTAAGCTCTAAGCTCTAAGCTCCATCCCGTGCGTAGTGCCTCTGCGTCCGATTTCCGGCGCTCGGCGGCACGGCGGATGGCGCGCGTTGCGTCTCGCGCCACGGGGGTTCGGCAATCGTCAGATTGCCTTCACCCCCTGCCGCTTCGCCGTCCGCGCGCCCTGCGCCGGCCGCCTCGCTCGTTCCCGGAAATCGGCCGCGTTCCACGGGCGGGCCATCGGTCGTCGTCGCGTGAGGGCTCGCTTCGGCACCGGCGGGAGTGCGCTTGTCGCCGCGGTCCGTCCGGAGGGGCGTCTGCGGCGCGTAGGCGGCGCGATGCTGTCGTCTCGCGCCGCCCCGCATCCGCATCCGCCGCCCCGTCCGGATCGCGGCGGCGCCCACCCGCCTTGCCGGCGCTCGTCTCCCGTTCCTCCTCCCTCAGACTTCGGCCCGCGGATGGTTGGATTGTTTCTGGCTTGCCCGCTATAACCTTGGCGAAGGCGGGTTTCTGGTTTCTAGTTCCTGGTGGGAGGCGTAGTTGATTTCCAGTGTTCTAGGACGAGTAGGAGGATAGGACGAGTAGGACAATAAGTAGGAGCGGAGAATGCATCAAGGTGTGATCGGCCGTAAGATGTTCTCAGTAGCACGATGAGCCCCCACTACCATGGTTTAATGCGAGTGGGCCGAAGTCCGAGGGCGGAGGGGCGGGAGACGAGAGCTGGCTAGGCGGAGAACGCCGCCGGGGGACGCGCGGCGAGGCGGGTGCGGATGCGGGGCGGCGCGAGACGACAGCATCGCGCCGCATCCGCGCCGCAGACGCCCGCCACGCGCACCACGGCGACCAGCGCTCTCCGCCGGCGCCGGCGCGAGGCGACCGCTCCGACAACCGAGGGCCCGCCGTGAAGCGCGGCCGATTTCCGGAAATAAGCGAAAGGGCCGGACGAAAACGCGCGGACGGCGAAGCGGCCGGGGGTGACGGCAATCTGGCGATTGCCGAACCCCCGTGACGCAAGCCGCAACGCACGTTTTCGCACGAGCCCTTGAGCGCCGGAAATCGGCCGCACATGCACTACGCACGGGGGGGCTAGTTTCTAGTTTCGGGTTTCTGGTTGTTAGTTGTTAAGAGTTCATCATATGGGCGGATAGGAAGCTAGAAGATGATGGGGAATCTACAGGTCGTTTTCCGCTCCGCAAAGGGGGGCGGATATGGTATAATCTGCGTCGATGAAAAAGTGGACGACATCGACATTCGCAGCGTCGAAGGGTGTGCGGAAGCTAGGTTGCTGCACCGCCTACGACGCATGTTTCGCGCGTCTGGCCGACGAGGCGGGCGTCCCGTGCATTCTCGTGGGGGATTCCATGGGCATGACCGTTCTCGGCCATGCCACAACACTCCCGGTGAAGATGGAGGAGACCCTCTCCGCCACCGCCGCCGTCGCCCGTGCCGTCAAGGACGCGCTTGTGGTCTCGGACATGCCGTTCGGCTCCTACCAGTGCGGCGACGACCTTGCCATGGCCAACGCCTGCGCTTGCCTCAAAGTGGGCGCAGACGCCGTGAAGCTTGAAGGCGGAGCGCGCGTCTCCAAGCTCATCCGCCGCATGACGGAGGCCGGCATCCCCGTCCTCGCCCATGTGGGCATGACGCCCCAGAGCGTCAACGTATACGGCGGCTTCAAGACCCAGGGCAAGACTCGCGAGGCCGCTCTCCAGGTGCTGGCCGACGCGAAGGAGGTCGCCGACGCCGGCGCCTTCGCCGTCACGCTCGAATGCGTGCCGGACGAACTTGCCGCCCAGATCACCGCATCGCTCAAGATCCCCACGATCGGCATCGGCGCCGGTCCTGCCTGCGACGCGCAGTGGCTTGTCATGCACGACCTGCTTGGACTCAACGAGGGGCATGTGCCGGCCTTTGTGAAGAAATACGCCAACCTCGCCGAGGAGGCGAAGAGGGCGTTTTCGGCCTATGTGGAGGAAGTGGCCGCAGGGACGTTCCCCCAGCCGCGCGGGAGATGAAGCGCGGATTGACATTGACGGCGATTCTGCTCGCCGCGGCGCTTGCGGCCGACGAAGGGTCGCCGTCCGTGCCGGCCGGCGGTAAACCGGGAAACGCCGCCGCGGAGGAGGAGGCCGATGACGGTTTTGCATGGCCGGACATGTCGCTGTTCGTCATGCCGGACGTCCGCACCGCTTATATCTCGCGCGGAAAGGTGATCGAGGACAGGCCGGTGGCCAGCATCCTGGCGCGCGGGCAGGTGGGCCTTGGCAAGCTGGGTTCGATCGGCATTCATAGTTGGGATCTCTCGTCGCTCGGCAATCGCCGCACGGACGTCCACCATCGTGCCTTCAACGAGACGGACCTGGGCGTGTTCTGGCACTACGACTATTCCTTCAATGAGGACTGGCGCCTTTCATCCGAGGCGGTGAAGTACTGGGTTATGCTCCCCGGCTACACCGCGCCGTACCGCGCGAAGAAGACGGACGCCATGATAAACGAATGGCGCGCTCTGCAGAGCCTGGAGAATCCGTATCTCACGCCGTTCTACCTTCTGCGGCGCGGATTCCACCCGAACGACTGGCTCTACGTGCGCGCGGGCGTGCGGCGGGCGTTCCCGCTCGGCGCCGGCTTCACGCTCACTCCGCAGTGGTACGCCGAGAACGGAAACGAATGGCATTTCGAGAGGCGCTACGGCCGGCGCCAAGGCGGAGGGAAGTACCATTCGGGGATGCAGGCGTCTAATTTCGTGCTTGAGCTTTCTTGGAAGGCAACCAATAACCTTTCCTTCTTCGTGGGCGTCCATCAGTTCGACATCGTCTCGGAGGATGCCCGCCGCAGTGTGAAGGCGCACAGCTCCCCATGCATGCGCCGCGATCTCACCGTAGGCACGGCCGGCTGCCGCGTCAAGTTCTGACGAACGGGAAATACAATGTGTTTCTCACGCCGGATTTTGATATAATGAACGTGGTTTTCAACAATGAAAAGGAAGTTTGACATGAAATCATCGATGTCTGCGGCGGATTCGACGTCCGCAAGGTCCAGGTTCGCATGCGTGAAGACGGCCGCCGTCGTCGTCGGCGCGGCGCTGGGATTCGCCTCGGCCGCAATGGCCGACAAGCCTGGAAGCGTGCAGGTGGAATGGTCGGAGAAGACTGGGGAGAAATGGACCGTGCAGGGACTCGCCGACCGCGAGAGCGGACGCCCGATGGCCCGCGACACGGTGTTCGCCATCTGCTCGAACACAAAGCCTGTCACTTCGGTGTTGGTTCTCACGTTCGTGGAGGAAGGGCTCATAAACCTCGACGATCCGGTCTCGAAGTACTTCCCCGAGTTCGCGGACATCAAGATCAAAGGGTGTCCGCCGAAGCGGCCGATTCTCCTTCGTTACCTCATCACGCATCTTTCCGGACTTCAATACGCCGCCAAGGATGGCGAAAGGAAGTCCGACATGATGTCGTATCAGGAGCAGGTCAAGTTCGCCGTGGAGAAGGGCCTTCGGTCCGAGCCCGGAGAGAAGTACCAGTATTGCGGCCTCGGCTTCCAGGTGATGGGTGCGGTGCTCGAAAAGGTGACTGGGCGCAAGGTGCCAGAGCTGATGAAGGAGCGCATTTTCGATCCGCTCGGCATGACCGAGGCGACGTTCTATCCTTCTGAGAAGATGCTTGAGCGCCTGGCCGTGCCGTACTACTATCCGCCGAAGGGCGGCGCGCCGGTCCGGTACGACATCTCCAACCGCTGGACTCCGCCTATGGACAATCCGAAACGCACGGCGATGCTCTCCGGCGGTCTTTTCTGCACGGCCGGCGACTACCTGAAGTTTTCGCAGATGATCGCGCTAAAGGGCGTCGGTGCGAACGGCAAGCGCATCCTCTCCGAGAAGACGTTCAACGACTATCTGCTCACGCGCCAGACTCCGCCCGGCGACAAGGCCAATTCGTCCTTCGACATCGGTTTCAACAAGCAGCACACGGGCGGCAGCAAGGGTGGACTCTTCGCGACCGGCGCAAGGTGGAACTGGGCGGAACACAGCTGTGTTTTGAACTTCAGGGCGAAGAGTCCGTATCCCCCGAAGGGGATGAAGGCGGAGATAGACGCATCTGGTTTCGGAGGCGGAAAGACGTCGTTCGTGATTTCCGATGAGAAGGTCGCGGACGGCAAGGCCGGCTGCCGCGTGGCCAACAACGAGGACCGCCACGGCATCGCGGTCGTCAAGCTCATAGTCAACGGAAAGGCCGTCGACAGCAGACGCGTGGAACTCGCCATCGGAGAGTCAAAGAGCGTCGAATTTGCCTACGACGCGAAGCCCGGCGACAAGGTGACGTTCTCCGCAGTCTCGCCGTGACGCCGATTGCGGACGGCGGAGTCTCTGAAGCACTTGACATCAAACCATAGACATCAAACGACAACACGGTTCATGCCCATGAAGACATCACGAAAAAATTTTGTGAAGACAGCGGCGACCGCCTTCGCGGCCGTGCCGCTTGCCGGCTTCCCGGCCATAGTGAAAAGGCGCTCGCCGAACTCGATGCTCTCGCACGTCGCGATAGGCTGCGGGAACCAGGCGTGGTATGACATCAACCAGCTCGCCTCCCATGGCGATCTGAACGTCACCGCGTTGTGCGACGTGGATTCGCAATACCTTGAGAAAGCCAAGAAGCGCTTCCCCGACGCGCGTGTCTACCGCGACGCGTTCGAGATGTTCGCCAAGGAGGGATCGCGCATAGACTCCGTGAACGTTTCCACGCCGGACCACACGCATGCCCAGTACATTCTGGAGGCTCTCGGGCGCGGTCTGAACGTTTATGCGCAGAAGCCGCTCTGCCACGATCTCGGCGACTGCATGCGCATCAAGAAGCTCGCCGCCGAGAAGGGGGCCGTCACGCAGATGGGCACGCAGATCGCCGCCTGGGAGTGCGACAGGCGCACGGTCCAGGCGCTCAAGAGCGGAGTGATCGGCGAGGTGAGGCACGTGTGGCTTTTCTCCACCAGGCGTTCGGAGCCTGGTCCGGATCACTTCCGCTGGCCGCTTCCGGATCTGCCGGTGCCGGAGACGCTGGACTGGAAGCTCTGGCTGGGACCGGCCGCATGGCGTCCGTACGGGCAAGGTTATCATCCCAGAAGCTGGCGCAAGTGGCGCGAGTTCGGCACGTCGTGGCTGGGCGACCTCGGCCTCCATCTTATGAGCCCGATATGGCTTGGGATGAACCTTGGTGAGTCAAGCCCTGTGTCGGTGGCCGCGGAGGTGGCGGCGGACGACTGGACAAGCGCCCAGCGCGAGCAGTTCTGGCCGTCGATGTCGCACGTCTCGTGGACCATGCCGGGCGTGAAGGCGAGCGGCATGAAGCCGTTCGAGGTGGAGTGGTGCGACGGCTTCGGCAACGTGGGCTTCAGGATCGACCCCAGATTCATGCCGCCGGCCGCCCTCAAGGACATCGCGGCGCTCTCGCCCATGAAGCGCCTTCCGCCGCAGGGCCGCGTGGTGGAGGGCAGCAGAGGATGGCTGCTCTCCACGCACTATGACGCCGAGCCGTGTTTCGTGATGAAGGATGGTTCCGAGCCGCCGTCGATGCCGTCCGTGGGCGCTGCGCCGTCACATTACCATGAGTATGTGAACTGCTGTCTCGGCGGCGGGCGGACCACGAGCGGATTCGCCGTGGCGAGCCACATGACGGAATGGGGATTCTCCGGCAACCTCGCCCAGCTGCGCCCGGGCGAGCAGATCAAGATGGAGGCGCTGAAGGCTTGAGGGGAGATCGAACCATGAAAAGAGCATTTGTTTTCGCGGCGGCCGCAGGGGCGGCGTTTTTCGCGGCGGCGGAGCCTTCGGGGGACAGACCCGACGAACGCCATGCGTGGGCGGTGCACGACGTCAACCGCCCCGATCCAGTGAAGGTGGCGGTGGAGCCCGGCAAGCCGCCGAGCGATGCCATCGTCCTTTTCGACGGCACGGAGGAGAGCGTGCGCAAGAACTGGCGAGGGAAGGACGGAGCTCCCACCAAGTGGACCGTGAAGGACGGCGAATTCGTGTGTACCCCGGGCTCCGGCGGAGCCTACACGGCGGAGCGTTTCGCCGACTGCCAGCTCCACATCGAATGGAAGACGCCTGTGGACGACCTCTACGGCTGGGGTAATTCGGGCGTGATCTTCATGGGCGAATACGAGATTCAGATACTCGACTCCTCTGACGTCAAGCCGTCGCGTTCGCCCTGGAAGCCGGCGAACTACGCCGACGGCCAGGCGGGCGCGGTCTACGGGCAGAACCCTCCCACTGTGCAGCCTTGCCGCAAGCCCGGAGAGTGGCAGTCGTTCGACATCGTGTTCCATCCGCCGTTGCGCGACGGCAAGCGGCTTGTCGATCCAGGGTCCGCCACGGTGTTCTTCAACGGAGTCCTCGTGCAGGACTGTTTCCCGTTCCAGGGGCGCACCGGCTGGTGCAGACGCCATCCGCACTCCGAGAACGCCGACGGGCCTCTCGTTCTGCAGGACCACGGGCATCCCGTTCCGTTCCGCAACATATGGATACGCCGCATACCGTCGCGCTTCGCGGACGCCGTGAACGGCGGGCTCGGCCTCAAGTACGGTGAAGTGGCCAAGTTGCGTAGCCGCCTCTCGGCCGAGGCCGTGGCGTTCGCAGACGAGGCCAAGGATCCTGCAGAGTGCTTCATCCGTCTCTGGGAGGCGTTCTGCTACGTGCCGTCCGAATCGCTCAGGCCGCGTCTAAAGTCGGTTGAGGCCGAATGCGTCGAAGCTCTCGCGGCAGGCAGGGGCGACTTCGCCGTTCCCGAGCGCCAGCGCGCGTTCAAACGCTTCGTTGACATGCTTGTCGCAAGTGGATGGATTGCCGCCGACGCGCCGATCAAGAAGGCGCTGGATTCCCATCGCGCGCCGCCCGCGCCCAAGAAGCCCAACCTGCGCGACCTGTGACGGTGCGATGCCGCGCGTCCGCCGAGGAGGGCCTCGAGAGGCTGACGGGCGTCTGGACGAGTCCGCTTTGACGACTTGCGTACTGCGGGAAGATGTGGTACAATTCTTTCCGTCAGGACAAAAGAAAGAAGACAAAATGGCCACCTATTACGATTATGAAGGATATGTAGAAGAAGTCGGCGAGACCCAGACGGTGGGGCGCAACGGCTTCACAAAGCGCGATGTGCTGTTGTGCGACGAGCTGAACCCCGTCTCCCAATGGCCGCATCGCGTGGCGTTCACGTTCAAAAAGGACAACTGCGCGCTTCTCGACAATGTCAAGAAGGGCCAGCGCGCCAAGGTCCGCTTCGCCATCGACAGCCGCGTCTGGAACGACCCCAAGACGGGTAAGAACAAGTTCTTCACCGACCTCACCGCGCTCAAGTTCGAGATCGTAGAGGCCGATGGTTCCTCCGTGGAGCCCGTCCCCGCCCCGGCCGAGCCGGAGGTGGTGGTCGAGGCGGGCGATCCGGACGACCTTCCGTTCTGACCGGATGACATGGCGGGAGACACTTGACCGCACGGCGGCCTACCTTGCCGGCAAGGGCGTGCCCGATGCGGTCGTGGCCGCCGAGCTCCTTGCCGCCCGTCTGCTGAAATGCGGTCGTGGTTTCCTCACGCCGCATCTAGCCGAGATTCCTCAGGAGCGCCATCTCGAGGCGCTGCGCCGCGCCATGGCCCGTCTTGCGAAGGGCGAGCCCGTGCAGTACGTGCTTGGCGAATGGGATTTCCGTTCGCTGACGCTTGCCTGCGATTCGCGCGCTCTCATCCCCCGGCCCGAGACGGAGGAACTCGTCACGCGTGCCTTGGTGTTTCTGCGCGGCCGAGGGGAGTTGGCGCCGCCGCCTCTGGTTGTGGACGTGGGGACCGGCACCGGCTGCATCGCGCTTTCGCTCGCGAGCGAATACGCCGCCCCAGCCGCTTTCATCGGAATCGACGTCTCCGCGGACGCCGTGGACCTCGCCGTCTCCAACGCCGAGCGTTGCGGCCTCTCCGGGCGAGTGCGCTTCGTGGTGGCCGACGGCCTGGACGACTTCGACGAGCCGGAGTCCATAGACCTCATCGTCTCCAACCCGCCGTACGTACCCACCGCCGTCTGCGAATCCCTCGATACGCGCATCCGTGACTGGGAGCCACGCGGCGCGCTCGACGGCGGTCCGGAGGGTCTGGACTTTTACGAGCGGCTGATTCCGGATGCGATGAACGTTCTCAAACCTGGCGGCGGCGTATTCTTCGAGATCGGTGACGGCCAGGGGCCGGCTGTGGAGAAGATGTTCTTCGAATGCGGCTTCGACGGCATCCGCGTGGAGAAGGACTATGCCGGACACGACCGCTACGCATCGGCTGTCCTCCCAGCGGTGTCGTGATTTTCTCCAGAATCCAGAAACCATCTTTCACCAGAAACTAGAAACCAGAAACCAGAGACCCCCTCAATCAGCAATGTCCACCAATCAAAAGCAAAATCAAGGCTGGGTAGATCTGCAGATCAACGGCTACGGCGGAGTCGACTTCAACGCTCCGGGATTGACAGTTGACGCCGTGAAGGCGGTCGTTCGGCGCCTGGCGGCTGACGGCACGGCCGCTTTTCTCCCCACTCTCGTCACCGGGGATCCTGAGATGCTGATTTCGAACGTTCGCACGATCGTCGCCGCGCGCAAGGCGGACGGCGAATGCGCGCGCCGCATACTCGGGTTTTTCTTCGAAGGGCCGTTCATATCGCCCGTCCTGGGCGCGGTGGGGACGCATCCCGTCGAATGGGTCCATCCGCCGGATCTGGCGCTCTTCGACCGTTTCCAGGACGCCGCCGAGGGACTTGTGCGCATGGTTAACGTGGCGGCCGAGATCCCCGGGATGCCTGAGTTCGTCCGCGCCCTCGTCGCGCGCGGGGTCACGGTTTCGCTCGGACACGAAATGGCCGCCACGCCGGCGGAGCTCGAGCCCTGCCTAGCCGCAGGCGCGCGTGCGTTTACGCATCTCGGCAACGGTCTCCCGAACATGATTCCGCGCCACGAGAACGTGATATTCACTGCGCTGGCGGATGACCGCGCCACGGTGATGTTCATACCGGACGGGCATCATCTTCCCGACACGATGCTGAAGGTCTATCTGCGCGCGGTGCCGCGCGAGCGGCTTGTGGCCGTGTCCGACGCGCAATACCCGGCAGGCATGCCGCCGGGTGACTACGACGTGTGCGGCGCGCGCGCGCGCCTCGAGCCCAGCGGCCTGCTCTGGAACCCTGAGCGCAAATGCCTCGTCGGCGCGACTACCCCCATGGCCAGGATGATGGAGCTGCTGCAGAGCCGCGCGGGCGCTACGCCCGACGACTGCCGCGCGCTTGGCCGCGAGAATCCGCTGCGCCTCATAGGCCTCACTCCCGACATCCTCGACTGAACGGCGAAGGGGCTCCGCCGTCCGCCGCATGGTGCTGCCTGCATGGAAAACGCATTGAAAGACTGGACCGCCGAACGGATCGACGCCCTCCTGAGGAGCGGCGAGGCCGTTCGCCTGGGCATGGGGTCACGCCGAGCGTGTTACGCCCTGCCCGGCTCCGGCTTGTGCGTCAAATGCTACCGCAGCGACGAGGAAATCGCCGAGGGGAAGCATCCGGAGCGGCCGCCGTTCAAGTTGCTTTCGGCGTCGGTGGTAAAGGAGATTCGTCGTTGCCGCTTCGACGAGAAGCGCAATACTTGCTGTCAGGAATATGAATATTGGAAGGAATTGCAGGGCAGGCTCCCGGAGAAGCTTGCCGGCGTCTTCCCCTCCACAATGAAGAAGATGCTTCTCCCGTCTCGAGGCTGGTGCGTTGTAGAGGAGTTGATGGAGAATGCCGACGGTACGCCGCCCAAGAAGCTCTTCAAGGCGTTCTGGCTTGCTGAACCACAAGTGCGCTCTGAGATCTCAGTGGCGATGGATCGTCTTGCTGATGACATTGTGAGGTTTGCTGTAAGAGTGTATGATCCTCAGAACCTTCTTGTTCAGAAGGATGTTGGTGGAGGATTTCGCATCCGGATCGCTGATTTTGAGCCGATGTCACGAACATTCATATCTCTTGACCGTATTTTCCCTTTTGTTGTCCGCATGAAACTTCGCCGTCGCTTTGCGCGTTACCGTAAGGCGTTTTGCATCGGGTCATGGTGAAAGCATAGGTTTATTTCCAACACACATGACGTTGTAAAGGCGAAAGGCGGACTACTCAAACTTGAACTTCTTTTTCGTCTTGAGGATCTTGTCCGGCGCAAATTCGGTGAAGATGGCATGCCAGCCAACAGGGTCGCCAATCCAGGCGTTTGCCACGTCCCGTGTCGGATTGAATGTGGATACCGACCGTATGAGGCGGTTAGGGCCCTTTGGCACCAGATGCGCCACACGGCGTTCTGTGATTATCAAGAGCTGCCAGTTGCGGGAGCAGAGGGCATGAAGTGCCTCTTCAAGTGCGTTAAGGCGCTCTGCCAACCCGGGGGCCTCGCAGTCCGCAGAGGGTAGTCTATAGGCGAAAAGGGTGGAACGGTCATCAGAGGCATAAAGCCGCAACTTGTCTTTTAAGTGTGCGACTCGACCGAGTAGATTGGCCTTGTCTGCATCTAGAACATCGGGAGGAGGTAGAGGTTGCCCGGGAATGTACTTCAATTGTCCATGCAAGCAAAGTCCAGTGTTTTTGCATGCCCACATGAGCGCTTTGTTTATTTCAAGGGGCCCTGCGCAGAGATCGTCGAGATGTCGCAGAGTATACACTAGCATATCCACTCCAGAGGCGAAAGACCAGGCGAAAAGCGAGGAGTCGACGAATTTCCAACGACACCAGAATCGAAATGCGACCTCGCAGTTCGAGCCGAGTGAAATCACATGGGAGAATCTTCGCTGGCGCAGGCGGGCAAGGAGGATGCGCGGCGACACCAGCAACAAAAATTTTACCCATCCTCGCCGTAGTCTTCGCAAGCGGGCATGGATGTCTTCAGTGCCAGGTGTCAAGGGCTGTTTGCTCAAAGCGAGTGTGATTATATCATAGTGTGTTTCGCTTGGCAACGGCGAAAGGAAATGGTAAAATATCACCAAAGATGAAAAGCGGGCTTGATGGAAAAAAACGTCGGCGTTGGGATGTGTTCCTCGAAACCGAGGGCAAATCCCTCGGTTTGGCGCATTGTCGCCCGTTCATCGAGAACAAACTCGTAAACGACATCTTCTACGAAGGGGAGTTCAAGGGGCGGCCATGCATCGTCAAATGTTCTTCCCGCGCCCCGGAGTCGATCGAAAATGAATTCACACTCGGGAAGAGGCTTCATTCGATAGACCCTTTGCATTTTCCAGAATTCTATGCTCTGCGCTCGGGACCGCTTTCATTTGTGGTGACGGAGAAGATCGAAGGGGGCAAGTCGCTTGCGGATGAGCCCGACGATAGATACGCTGACGATGTGCTCGCGATCCTCGACGCGCTTTACGAGGCCAAGGTGGTCCACAGGGACTTTCTTCCTTCAAACTTTCTCATAGCGGCTGACGGACATCTGAAGCTCATAGACCTGCAATTTGCCGTGGATATGGAGTCTAGGCGAATCGATCCATGGCTGAAGCGTAATCCGCAATATCACTTTGGCGTCTTCGCCGCGGTCATAACACGTGACGGCGCGTGGTGGGACGACGCCGCATTTGCATGCCTGCTATTGCCTTCGCTGCGTTCTCGTGCGCGCTCTCGCATCGGACGATTGCGTTTTGAAGTGCCTTTTTCGCCGTTTGTCCGAATCAGACTTCGCATGCTTGTCCTTATTATGCGGATGCAGCGGATGTTCTGCCGAAGGAATTCGCGTAGACGAAAAGTCCTGGATCGACGACTGGAGAGATTCAAATGGTGAAATTACTGGTCAAGGTGCTGCTCCAGTTTTTTTTCTGGAAGCCGAAGAATTGGCGCAAGGGACTCAAGGCGAACATAGAATCCCGGTTGTATTCAATTGCCATCCGCCGCCGCGCGAAGAAGTGCGGGGGCAATTTGTACATACTGGGCGCGGGCGTGAACGTCACTGGCAACACTACAATTGGAGACGGCGTGGGGTTCGGGAAAAATGTGAAGATTCGAGGTGACGGGCCGGTGTTCATAGGCAGACGCGCGGCCATAGCAGAGGATGTGATGATCTACACGCAGGTTCACGACTACGACCATTCCAACGTTCTGCCGTTCGGGTGGGGATTCACATACCCGGAGACGCGAATCGACGATTACGCCTGGATCGGGCTTAGGTCCATCATACTTCCCGGCGCGCACATCGGCGAAGGTGCCGTCGTCCAGGCCGGTAGTGTTGTGATGGGGCGGATTCCACCATGTGCAATCGCCGCCGGGAATCCGGCAAAGGTCATCGGCTACCGCGACGTCGAACATTACAACAGGCTCAAGGTCGCCTCCGGCGGCAAACCGGTCGAGATTCCTGTGGGAAAGGGGAACGGTGAACGGGGAATGGGGAATGATGAAAGGAGAAGAGTGAAGGGTGAAAGGGGAAAGGTGAACGACTTGTCCGCGAAGGCGGGGGAACGGCTTGACGATGTGTTCTGCAGTGTTTTCTCCGTAACCCCCGAAGAAGCGCATGCGATGTCATATAAGAACCATCCCGCCTGGGACTCCGCCGGGCAGATGGCGCTCGTCGCCGCCCTTGAGCGCGAGTTTGGCGTGCAGGTCTCGCCGGAGGACATCTATCGCCTGCGTTCGTACGACGACGCGCTGGCGCTTGTCGGCGGCCACCAGCCGCCGACCGCCAATTTCCAGCCGCCGTCCCCCGGCAATCAATTGCCAACCAGCGGCTTTTTCGACCTGGAGCGCGACGGCATTGCCGTCATCTACGACGGCCGTGAAATCACCTTTCGTGAGCTCAAGGCGATGGGCGAAAAGGCGATCGTGGGTTCTCAGCCGCGGTCTGTTCGTTTCATCAAGGCCACCACGTCGCCGGAGACGATCGCGCTTTTCGCCGCCTGCATCAACAACGGGATCGTTCCGCTCATGCTGCCGGAGAAGATCGACCAAGCCCTGTACGACAAGCTGCATGCGCTCTATGCGGATGCGTCGGTGCATGACGATCTGGCATTTCTGATCTCCACCAGCGGCTCGACTGGATCGCCGAAGCTCGTCCGCACCTCGTACGCCAATTTCCGGGCGGACAACATGTACGCCGCCGCCGACCATCGCCTTGCCGCCGGCGATCGTTTCCTGATTCCGTTGCCGCTGTGCTATGCGTTCGGCATCCAGGTGATGGGTGCCTGCCTTTCGACCGGAACCACAATAGTCATCACGTCCAAATCGGTAATGGACGCCGGATTCGGCGATGTGATGGCGAATGCAAAGGCGACGCATTTTGTCGGCGTGCCGTACATGTACGAGATGCTGGACCGTCTTGGCTTCTTTGCGCGTCCGTTCCCGTCGCTCAGGAACCTTTCAATCTCTGGCGGTGCGCTGGGACCGGCGCTCCGCCGCAAGTATGCCGAATGGGCGCGCGACACCGGGCGGATATTCTGCGAGATATACGGGCAGACCGAGACGCTCGCCTATATGGCGAAGCTGGAGACGAACGACCATCTCGATCGGATCGGCTCCATCGGGCAGGCGTCGTCGGGCGGACATTTCACGGTCAAGGAGAACGGCGAGCTCGTCTATCACGGTCCGATCGTGGCCATGGGCTACGCGACCTGCGCCGAAGACCTTCTGAAGGGCGACGAATGGAAAGGTGTTCGCGAGACGGGTGACGTGGCCACGATAGACGCCGAAGGCTATGTCACGCTTACGGGGCGGGCCTCGCGTTTCGTCAAGATCTTCGGCAACCGCGTTTCGCTGCAGGAGGTCGAGAACATCCTGAAGGATGCCTTCCCTGCCGCGTCGATCGCGGCCACGGGCGCCGACAACGATCTGCACGTGTTCGCGACGCATGTTTCCGCCGAGGAGGTTGAAAGGCTTCTTGTCGCCAAGCTCCACTTCAACTCCACGGTGATGAAGGTCCATCTGCTTGACGAGATGCCGCTCAACGCCAACGGCAAGACGGACTATCAACGGCTGGGGAAGGCGGCGGCGTCGCCGCAGTGTATTTTGAATCGCGAAAGCTCTCTTTAACAGATGAAAATCGAGGTTGTACATGGCAATTGAATGCAAACACGTTTATTCATTAGGATCTACCTGTCGGTGCACCGACTACCTTAAAATGGCAGGGCTCCGCCTCACTTCTGGTCCATTCGACTGGATCGGCCACGGCGATTCTGTGCAAAAGGTATTGAAGTGGTGCATGACGGATTTCAGTGGATTCTTTGAAAAGGACGACCTTGTCCGCATGAGCGAGGCATGCGGGCCGAGGCGGACATACTGGTACATTAACAAGGCAACTGGATTCGTCACCGCGCACGATTTCGTGTACGGACGGCCGTTCGACGAGATGTACGAGGAAGTCAAGGCGAGGTTCGACCGGCGCATAAAGCGGTTTACGGACGCGCTCAAAGGGAATGAACGCGTGGTCCTCTGCTGGCTTGCGCGCGATGTGCCGTTCAAACTCGATCCGTTCAATCTCGAAGAGACGGTCGCGGCTTTTCTTGCGCTCAGGGCGAAGTACGGAGATCATATCGACCTTTTGTGCTTCTTGAGGGATCCGTCTGCAGATCCCGCCGCGCCACGGGTGGAGACGCCCGTCGAGGGGTTGCGTATAGTCAGTTTCTTCACTGCGGGGTACAGCCAAGACGATCTGCGGATAGACCGTGACGAGGAGAAGGCGGTCTTGGCGGAACTAGCACGTTACAGGGCTCCTGGTGGGAAATTGTCTAACAGGTGGATGAGCATTCGCAAGTGGATCTGGCGAAGCAAGATCTCTCGCAAGGGCAATCAGACGTTTCGGTTCATGGGCATTCCCGTATGGAGGAGGAAAGTATGAGCACGAGGAAGGCGGTCAAGATTGCTTTTGCCGACTACAAGCGCCCTTTCGATCCGAACCGCAATTTCATCCTCGACATTCTCCGCAAGCGGTATGAGGTGGAGGTGTGCGGCACTCCGGATTTTCTCTTTGACATGGGGCTTGGACATGACTACATCGACTTTGACTGTGTGAAAATACTTGTCTCAGGAGAAAACAACCATCCGGATTTCAATTTCTTCGACTATGCGGCGGGTTCCGATGACATGACTTTTCTTGACCGTTATTTTCGATTCCCCCATTTCGCCACGTATCCCGAGTTTCTTGCGCTGAGCAATGTCAATTCAATGTCAGACGATGAGCTGCTCAGCCGGGATTTCTGCAGTTTTGTGGTTTCGCGAGGTACGGGGCACCATGGTGATCCTATGCGCGAGCTCTTTTTCAACGAGCTTTCCAAGTACAAGACGGTAGCCTCTGGTGGAAAATACCTGAACAACGTCGGAGGTCCTGTGATCGACAAGATTGCTTTTCTGCGGCGGCACAAGTTCCACATCGCTTTTGAGAACAGTTCGTCGCCTGGATATACGACTGAGAAGCTGATGCATGCGTTTGCCGCCGACACTGTGCCTGTTTACTACGGCAACCCGGATGTCGGAGCGGATTTCCACCAGGCGGGCATTGTCTTGGTGCGCGACAAGAATGATGTAGAAAGGGCGATCGAAGAGATTGTCTCATTAGACAAGGACGACGGGGCCTATCTCGCGAAATGCAGGGCTCCGCGCCTGGTTCATCCTGCTGCTTGGTACTACGAGGGATTTGAACGCTTCGTCTATTCCATTCTGGACAGAACCCCGGAAGAGGCCCGGCGGCTTTGCAGATACGGGCATATTTCCAATCACCGCAAGCACATCCGCAAACTTTATATGTACATGGGCCTCGTCAAGGCTCCCGAGCGTTTTCTGCGTACGCTGCGGAATAGTTTTTTCAAACCATCGGAAAAGGCCAAGACCAGGGCTTGAGTCATGATTCCGAAGACCATTCACTATGTCTGGGTCGGAGATGCGCAGAAGCCTCCAGATGTGCTCGCCTGCATTGAGAGTTGGCGTTGCAAGTGCCCTGGATGGGAGATACGCGAATGGGGGAACGATTTTGTGCGAATGTCTGGCAATCGGTATGCCCTTGAGGCGTTTGCACGTCGTAAGTGGGCTTTTGTCTCGGACTGGGTGCGTCTTGCCGTGTTGGCGCGTCATGGCGGGTTTTATCTTGATACGGACGTAGAGGTGAATCGTCCTTTCGATTCGCTTTGCAGCGAGAACTTTGTCGCCGGATGGGAGCGGCAGAACGGCAACACGCTTGTTGGCTCCGGAGTCATCGGCAGTGTGGCTGGCGGGGAGGTGGTGCGCAGCCTTCTGGCCATGTACGACGATCTGGCCTTCGTCCTCCCCAATGGCGAGTTGGATCAGACGCCCAACACTGTCCGATTCCTCGATTACTTCACATCAAAGTGGAATCTGCGCCCAGGGGACGGCAACGCCGAGGTTCGCTTTGGCGTCGGCGGAGTGATTTTGCCATGTTCGGCATTTGTCTCGCATGACGGGTATGCTCTTCATCATTTTAGCGCAACGTGGCTCGACGCCTGGCTTCGAAAAGTATGGTTCAAAGCAGGATCGTACAAGCTTGTCCGCTTTAAACGTAGGAGGGAGGCGCCAGATGTTGAGATCAGCCTTCTCGATGGAGAACGAGAGGTGTTTTCGTTTCCGTTAGGAGAGCGCAAGCGCGTCTTGCTGCTTGAAAGCAGTCATGGGTCATGACCACTACGGTTTCATCAAGATCGGATTGCTCGTCTTGGGTTTGATGCCGATCATCCGCTGGAGCTGCGCGATTATGCGGGCCATCAGAAGCCCCGTGCGCGTCTTGACCCGGTATTTCTTCATTTTATTCGCCAATTCGTACGCACGCTTCTCTGCGGCGGTTCTGTAGTCTTTGGCCGAGAACCCCTCCGCCACGAGCGCTGCGGCCACATCATTGATGTTGACGTCTCGTTGCGGGTCGTGATAGTCGAATTCGATCTGGAAGAGGCCTTCTTCCAGTTTGGAACAACGCCGGTCCCGAAGGCTGCAATCTGGCATGTTTTCGAAATGGAGCAGATCCACTGTCGCGGTAGGGAACGTCTCGGCGAGAAGGCGTCTGGCATCGTGTAGTTCGCCGATGCTCGATCTGGCGACGGCAGGGCGGGAGACGTAGACGCAAAGGATGCGGTGCGCGTTGTCGCACAACGAAAAAAGGCGTTCCGTTCGCCTAAGATATTTCTCACGGACTTTCGCATAGCTTTCTTCAATGGGGCTGTCTGTAAAATCATGGAGATGTGTCATTCCAGTGCGTTTGTTTCTGAACATGCCGAGTCCGTTCACCGGGTTTGTTCCGGTATACTCGAAATCTTCCTTCTCCAACCATCGGTCGAACCGTGTGGCGATGAGCGAGGCGCGTTCTGTGATCGTTCCGCCTGCCATCCAGTCAAGGGGGAATGATGCGAACTGCAGTTTGGCTTTGCGCAAGGCCACAGAACAAGCGCATGCTGCGCCAAGACTGAACGCCACGTCATATGTTTCATGCTGGTGATTCATCGCGTTAATTATACCAGTTCGCAGTTGAGACGGCAATGGGGCTTTTGGTATAATATCAACGGCCGCATAAATGTAAAAGAGGACACTGTCAATCCAATGAGCCGCATCCTCATGGTTTCGCATGAACTTTCAGTGACCGGAGCTCCGAATTCGCTGCTCCGGCATGCTAGGTATTTATGTGAGGCCGGACATGATGTCGAGGTATGGACTTTTCTCGACGGGCCTTTACGCGTACGCTACGAAGAGGCGGGATTAGCGCCGCGGGTCGTAGAGGATTCCCGCATGGCGGTAAAGGCGGCGTTTGAGGCGGAGGTTTTGCCCTACGATCTAATCGTATGCAACACGATCCGCACTTATCGCGCAGTGGATGTGCTGCAGAGATATGGAGTCCCGGTAGTTTGGTTTGTTCGTGAGACGCTGCTTCTTGACGAAGACTATTGGATGAATCCCGATTTCGCGCATGTCTTTCGCGATTTCGGCAATCTCTACACGGTCACGGATTATAGCGCGTCTGTTATCCGCAACTACAATCAGAACGTGCGCATCATCCGCAATGCCGTGCCAGACGCCTTCCGGTCTTTCTCGAAGCCGTCTGGTCATGTCCGTTTCGGCTATATTGGCTCCTACATAGCGGCAAAGGGTGTTGATCTGCTTCTGGAGGCGTTTGCAAAGATGCGGGAAATGCATCCGTCAGCCGTGTTGGTCCTTGCCGGCGAACCTACGGTGGAATGGGGGCGCGCTCTCAAGGAGAGATACGCAGATGCACCTGGAGTCTGCTGGGCGGGGATTGTCCAGGCTGAGGCGAAGGAACGATTCTTCGATTCAATCGATGTGTTGTGCGTGCCGTCCCTTGACGAACCATGCGGACTCACAGTCTTTGAAGGGCTAATGTATGGAAAGGCAGTCATAACAACTGACCGCACCGGGGCCAACTACGGTGTGACTCCGGAATGCGGGTGCGTAGTAAGGGCCGGATCGGTGGATGCGCTCCTGGATGCGCTGGTCGAACTCTCCGATGTCGATCGTGTGGCTGGAATGGGAGGGGCGGCACGTGAGAGTTATCTGGCATGTGGAGTTCCCGAATTTGAACGTTCTGCCGTTCTTAAGATGCTGGCCGATAATATAGGGCGGAAACCTGTTGTGAAGAGTCGCCTTGGAAGTGACAAGGTGCCGTTCTTCCATGAAGATCGCTCGTTGGCCGGCCATCGACGCTTTTATCTCGGGGGGGTTAAGGTACTTAGCGTCAAGGGCAGGGGGGTGATGCGGAGATGAGGGGGGTCGCCGAACTTGCAGAGGCCTTCTATCAGTGGGAGGAACACGTCGGCCTTTTCCGACGCGAGGTCGCTGGCGTCAAGTATTGGCATTTGCTGCGGTTTGGCGTTTTCAACGACTTCATCATACCTAGGTTTGTCAAGTTCGGGGCGGCTCATCCGGACGCCGTCTCCGCTTCCGCCGCGACAAAACCGACGATTCTCAGATCGGTGATGAGTGCTTTTGGCCAGATACTGGAGCGGGTTAGATTCGATCCCATGCTCTCTTTTCATAGGGCGGACGTGCTTTTTGCATTGGAACCCCGTCAAACGCAGCTTTCTGACGGCAGATGTTGTTCTTTGATGCTGGATTTCTTCATCAGCCGAGTTCCTTCCGCCGCCGTTCTCCAGTATCCGCTTGCGAAAGGCTATGTCAAAATGCCGTTGTCTGAGCGGGTGTTCCATATCTCAGCTTGCGACTTCGAACTCCATAGAAGGCGGCGCAGATTCGCCCGTGGACACAGGAGAGAGACGGAGGCTGAGGCGACATTTCTGGCGGAGGAGCTGCGCGGCGAATTCGGAATCTCCGTGGACGCCGGGGCGTTGTCCGGCTTGATTCTCACGATATTGTTTAGGAGAGATGTGCTGCTGCCGCGCTTCCGCAGTTGGTTGAGGCGGATCGGGACGAAGGTTGTCGTCACTGCGGTGCACTACAATCTCTCCAATCTCATCCTCGCAGAGGCGGCTCATTCCTCTGGAATCCCGGTCGTGGAACTGCAGCACGGGACCGTCTTCCGTTCGCATGTCGCCTACAACCTCCCATCCAACGAAAGCGTATACCGCCCAGACGTTTTCTTCGCCTGGGGCGAATTCTGGAAGTGCGGAATGAGGAATTATCCTGTGAAATCAGTTGTATGCACGGGCTATCCCTATTTCGACTATCATCTTGCAGAGTGTTCTCGCAGGTCTTCTGAAGATGGTGTGGTAAGAGTGCTCTTTGTGTCCCAAGGCACAATCGGCGAGGCGCTTTCCGAAGTGGCCGTCCGCATGGCGCAGATTCTTCCAGTCAGCCGTTTCAAGGTGTCGTACAAGCTCCATCCTTCTGAGACGAACACGTGGCGGACGATATATCCCGCGCTCTCAGGTTCGCGTGTAGACGTGATCGACAACACTACAAGGAACATCTACGCGTGTTTCGCGGAGAGTGATGTCGTAATCGGCGTTTATTCTACATCTGTTGTGGAGAGTCTGGCTTGGGGCATCAAGGCGGTCAGCTGCAGATGGCTGCCCGGCGCTGACGGCATTCAGGTGTTTGTGGATGCAGGATTCGTTCGTTACGCAGAGACAGAGGAAGACCTTTTGTCCATGGTTCAGTCGTTGCGGAGGGAGCAGGCTGAGCCCGTTGACGTCTCCCGCCTGTGGGTTCCTGGAGCAGCGGGGAACATAGTACGCGCCCTGCAACAGCTGGTTGACGAAAGGAGGGGGTGATGGACAAAATCAAACTTGTCGTCTGGGACATGGACGAGACATTCTGGAAAGGGACCATTTCCGAGGGGCCTGTCGAAGTCCTTCCTGAGAACGTCCGGATAGTCAGAACGCTCGTCGATCGCGGCATAATGTGTTCGATCTCCTCCAAGAACGACCATGATGTCGTCATGGGCAAACTACATGAGCTGGGCATTGACGATCTGTTCGTGTTTCCGCGCATCAACTGGGAGGCGAAGGGGGCGCAGATAAGGGATGTCATTGCCGACTGTCGTCTTCGCGACGTCAATGTGCTGTTTGTCGACGACAATCCGCATAATCTCGAAGAGGCGCGGTTCCTGTCCCCGCGTCTCAACACGGCGCTCCCGTCCGACATAGGTTCGCTTCTTGATTCTCCTGCATTGGAGGGCAACCCCGATCCAGGGCATTCGCGACTAAGGCAGTTTAAGATCCTTGAGGCAAAGGAACGAGCCAGAAAGACCGCTTCGTCCAATGAAGAGTTCCTCTTTGCGTCGCATGTTCGCGTCGATGTTGCATACGACTGCAGCTCCCACAAGGACAGGCTGCTTGATCTGATCAATCGCAGCAATCAGCTCAACTTCACAAAGTCGCGCCTCGACATGGCGGGGTTTGAGCGTTTGCTGGATGACCGGTCGGCAAAGACCGCGTATGTTTCGGTAAGAGATGATTTCGGCGATTATGGGATTGTGGGGTTTGTGGCCGTCAGGAACGGAGAGTGCGAGCATTTTCTGTTTTCCTGCAGAACCATAGGCCTGGGTGTTGAGCAGTGGGCATATGCTTTCTTCGGCTATCCGAAATTGACGGTTGTCGGTGAGGTGATCGGCAGTGTCGACAGATCGCCTCCTCCTCCTTGGATCAATCATGCCGGCACGAATCCTCGTCCATGGCCGAGAAGATTCCTCGACAAACGCGTGTTTCATTCGCATGCTCGCATTTTGCTACGGGGGGGATGCGATCTGATGCAGATGCTTCCCTATCTCAAGTTTCGCCATCTTGACTGTGAATTCAACCACCTGAAATATCACCGAGACCATACGGTTTTCGCCGTGGACTGTCTGGAGCGGGACGAGCGGCTTATGGCGGAGTCGCGGAAGAACGTGCCTTTTGTTTGGGACAACACGTTTGAGACTGGACTTTTCTCAGGCAAGTACGATGTTGTAGTTCTTAGTTGCCTCATTGACTACATTCAGGCCGTATACAGGTCGAAGGAGAATCATGCGTTCAGGCTTGCCTACGGGAACTGGACGAGACCGGAGGCCGATGCCGCCAACAGCTGGCTCGGCGAGCATTTCGACAACATCGGGCGGATCTCCGCCGAAGACTTTGAAGACGATCTTTGCCGCATAATAGACGCGCTTCCGCCGAGAACACTTGTCGTGTTCATAAACGGCTGCGAGGTCGAACACGAGAATCCTGCAGAGCCGGGGATGTGCCGGTCGCATCGCGAGCTGAATGCAGTCGTCGACAAAGTGGTGGAACGGCATTCCAGAAGGGCGCGGTTGATCGACATGAGAAAGATCATAGCGGGGCGTGGGGATTTGACAGACAACATACGCCACTACAAACGTGAAGTGTACAGGCGCATGGCGGAGAGTCTGACGGAGATCGTTGACGGCGCCACCGGTGGATGGGTGGTGCGGATGGCGTCAAGATGGAGGTGCAAATGGTAAATGGAAAGAAGGTTGTCGCCGTAATCCCGGCGAGAGGCGGCTCGAAGGGAGTTCCGCGGAAGAATGTGCGGCCTGTCGCAGGCAAGCCGTTGCTTGCATGGAGTATAGAGGCTGCGCTCGGGGCGCGGTCCGTGGATGTCGTCGTGGTGTCGACGGATGACGATGAGATAGCCGCAGTAGCCGAACGATACGGCGCGTACGTCGTCCGCCGCCCCGCCGAGATATCGGGAGACACTGCATCCTCCGAGTCCGCTCTTGTGCACGCGCTCGGCGTCATGCGCGACGAGGGGCGCATGGCGGACATTCTCGTGTTCATGCAGTGCACTTCTCCTCTGACCGCCAGTGAGGACGTGGACAAATGCGTGGAGACTCTGCTTGCCGAGGACGCCGACTCGGCATTTACCGCAAAGGAGTTTTTCTATTTCATATGGAAACGTCTTCCGGACGGCAGTGCGGACGGCATAAACCACGACAAGCGGGTCCGTCCCCGCCGTCAGGACCGTGAGCCCCAGTATGAGGAGAATGGAGCCGTATATGCGATGAAGGTTGACGGCTTCCTCGCGGCAAAGCACAGGTTTTTTGGCAAAACCGTCATGAGCCTTATGCCAGAATCAAGATGCTATGAGATCGACACGGAGTTCGATCTTGAAGTCGCAGGCCGTCTTCTGTCGTCTCGGAATGCCACAGAGCAGCGTGGACGTCCGTTCCCTGGGCGGGTTAAAGCCGTTGTGTTCGACTTTGACGGCGTTATGACGGACGATGCAGTCTGGACTTCTGCCGACGGGAGCGAATCTGTCCGCTGTTCCCGGCTCGACGGACAGGGGGTGGACAGGGCTCGGCACGCCGGCTTGAGAATGTTTATTCTCTCCAGCGAGAAGAATGCCGTGGTGAGGGCCCGCGGCGAGAAGCTTGGCGTAGAAGTCGTCCATGGAACCGGCGCCTTTCGCAAGGCAGATGTGCTTTCGCAGTGGCTTGCGGCAGAACATATCGATCCGCATGACATTGTGTTCATGGGGAACGACCTGAACGACGTGGACTGCATGAGGCTCGCCGGGTTTGCCATCGCCCCCGCGAACGCCAGTGCCGACGCAAAGGCCGCTGCAGACATGGTGACTTCCGCCTCGGGCGGGGACGGCGCCGTCAGGGAGGCGCTGGAATTCATCGCTTGCAAACTGGGCATAAGCCTTTAGGAGATGCTAGATCATGGAAATGAAGCTTAAAGAACCGGTAGTGGCGCCGAAGGTCATCGCTGAAATCGGATGCAACCACAAGGGAGACATGGAAATCGCGCGTGAGATGATCGTCACGGCGGCCATGTTCTGCAAGGTCGACGTTGTCAAGTTTCAGAAGCGTTGCAATCGCGAGCTCCTGACGCCAGAGGAGTACAATGCGCCACATCCGCATCCGGAGAACAGCTACGGAGCCACGTATGGACTGCATAGAGAGGCGCTTGAGTTCACAGCGGACCAGCATGTCCAGTTGAAGAAGTGGTGCGAAGAGGCAGGGGTGGTCTATTCGACGAGCGTGTGGGACATGACGAGCGCAAAGGAGATCGCGGCCGTCAATCCAAGACTCATCAAGATACCAAGCGCCTGCAACTTGAAGTTCGACATGTTGGGTTGGCTCTGCGAGAATTACCAAGGTCAGATGCACATATCCTTTGGCATGACCTCCCGCGAGGAAGAAGAGCGCATCGTCAGTTTCTTTGAAGAACGCGGGCGGGCCGGCGATCTCGTTTTATATTCCTGCACAAGCGGATACCCTGTGCAGTTCCGGGACATCTGCCTTTATGAAATTGTGCGGCTCCGCAACTCCTACGGGGAAAGAGTGGGCGCAATTGGCTTCTCTGGGCATCACCTGGGCTTCGCGGCTGATGTGGCGGCAATGACACTTGGCGCAGAGTGGATCGAAAGGCATTTTACCCTTGACCGCACTTGGAAAGGCACCGATCATGCCGCGAGTCTGGAGCCAGACGGAATGCGTCGCCTGGTCCGCGATGTGCGCAATGTCAGCCAGGCTCTTCGGTTCAAGGAATGCGACATGCTCCCAGTCGAGGAAGTGCAGCGAAAGAAATTGAAGCGGCTGTGAAGTTGAGGGCGGCGCTTCTATTCAAACTTGAATGCGTGGGCCTTGGGCAGTATCTTTTCCGGGGCGAACTCGGTGAAGATTGCATGCCATGCGACAGGGTCGCCGGTTTCGGCCATTGTTGCGCACTGGTTGGAGTTGAATTCTCTGACGCATCTGATGAAAAGTCCGTCCTTTTCGGGGGGCATTCTGCAGAGGTCTGCGCGTCTGCAGACGATGAGAAGAGCGCAGTTCCTGGCCTTGCGACGTGCCAGCGCCGATTCCAGGCGGCATAGTCTGTCCGCCATGTCATCAGAGGCTGCATCCTCGTCGGACAATTTGAGGACGAGCAGGGTCTTCTCTTCATTCGAAAGATATCGCTTGAACTTTTCGACGAGATACCCTAGTCTACCGCGCAGGTCGGCGAGGTCATTATCGATGTCCTCCGCCGTCGGACGGTCCTTGCGGTCGTCCCATTTGAGTTTGCCGTGGTAATATGTGTCCGTGTCGACGCTTTTCCACACATGTGTGTGCTCGCTCAATGTGAACGGCCCTGTCGGGAGGTCGTCCAGGGCGTCTATGGCGGCAGAAAGCGTTGGAATATCTGTCGTGCCAGCCCACGCAAAAAGCGATGAATCAACAAAACCCCATCTGCGCAGGAATCGGAACGCCGCTTCGCAGTTCACTCCGAGGAAGACTATCTGGGCGAATTTCTTTCGTCTTGAGCACGCCAGCAGCTCACGTGGACCTATGGTGCACGCAACCGTTCTAAAAAACTTGCGCAGTCTGTAGAATTCGTACTGCCACATTGTCTTGGCACCCAACTTCGCCATGCGCAGCTGGCGCTTCTGCTCATGAATGCGCTTGAGCTTCTCCGCATGCGCTTTCTTCTCCTCGTCGGTTCTGTAGTCCCTCACTGAGAAGCGCGAAGCGAGGTATGCACCGACCTGGTCCAAGAGAATGGGATCTCCTCTGCGGTCGGCGGGAAGCTTTCTGTAGTCGTAGGCGACATGGAATAGGCCCTCTTCCACCTCTTCCTCTATGCGGTCTTTGAATTTGCGCCCCTCGTCTATGGTCATAAGGAGGAAGTCGAAGTCTACGCCTTTGAACCTTTCGGCCATCGCCTTTCGACAGCGGCGGCATTCTTCAATGGACGGAACGAAATAGTGAAATGGATTGCCTATGCTTACGATGAGGACGCGTCTGGACGACTCTATGCAGGTCTGAAGGCGTTTGATCCGCCGCGCGTACTTTTCGGCGAATTGGGGGTATTGCTCTGCTATGGACAAGCCATACTTGAAGTCATGGAAGAAGAAAAGGCCGGTGCGCCGGCAGAACACATGCGGCTTGTTGTCGAACAGTTTCGGGGTCTGGCGCCAGTCTAGGTCCTCGAGTTTCGGCCAATCCTTGAAGTCGTTGCAGATGTGTTCTACACGTTCGTACACGGTTGGATCCCCAAGCCAGTCAAACGGAAACGACGCCAGCTGCAGATTTGCCTTGCGCAACGCTTGAGAGCAGACACATGTCCTGCCTACGCTGAAGATCAGGTCGTAATGATGTTTCATGATGCTTTGCCTTTTGAATGACATACTGGGATGTGGCAGACTTTGACAATGCGTGCACCGCTGCGCGTTGTCTTGGACTGATAGAAGAATCGTCTGACGGCCTCTGCCGCGTAGAAGAGATCTGACTTGAGGTGCCTTAAACGCATCGAGTCGTCCGGATCCGCTATGCGCCCCGCCGCACAGGCGGCGAATCCCAACACTCGCTCGAGAAGATGTGCGCGCGTCACTATGGCATCGTCTTTTACGGATGCCACGAAGTCCTCCGCCGAGAATCGACCGATGAAGGGCGTGAAGATACCGGCCTTCGCGATGAACATCGTGCCGGCGACGAACTCTGGCCTTTGGGGATGTATCCCAAAAGACTCGGCAGCGTACGAAAGCGCCTCGTCGAAGGTCCGGCGGACGGCGGCATGCCTGACGTCTTTGCGCCGCAGAATAACATCGCGTCCTGCCACCATCGAGACAGATTGGTCGCGCTCCATGAGTTTGCGGCACTTGTCGAAGGCTTCTTCATCTGCCAGAAAGGACAGAAGGGCATTTCTCCACCGCGGCCCCTCGTAGTCGAAGGCATTGAATGTTGTCGGCGGATTGGTGTGCACATCGCGTTTTGTATGGAGTTTCAGGACATGCGTATATTCTGTGAGGTCTACTTCGTTCAACGTTCTGAAGAACGGCCAGAGGTCGAAACCTCTGTTCTCGCAGAACATGACACGCGCATCTGGAAAATCCCGTTGGATGGCATGGGCGAAATCGGAGGCATGCGGCAGGGTCACGATGATGTCGCATGGCGCGCTTACGTTGCGGAGACGTCCGGCGAGTTCAGGCCAGAACTCGGGGTAGAAGACATGAATTGTCGCGAGAATCCTCATTTTGCACTTCGACATTATACCATATTTCCGTCTCCTTTACAGCCGCCTCAATGATTTGATATAATTCATGGGAATGGAGAGGCCAGAGATATCAATAATCGTGCCGCTGTACAAGGGCGCTTCTTTTGTCAAGGCTGCCTTGAATAGCGTTTTCTCCCAGTCGTTTGAGGCCTGGGAATGCATCTGTGTCGACGACGACTCCCGTGACGGGACCGGTGAGATTGCAGAGGGTCTGGCAGTCGGCGATCGTCGTGTCCGAGTCTTGCACCAGGAGAACGGCGGGACAAGCGTTGCGCGCAACACGGCGCTGGATGTCGCTTCGGGTCGGTACGTCGCCTTCCTGGACGAGGACGACATCTACCACCCCAAGTGCCTTGAAGTCCTGCATTCCGCCGCCGTCAGGTCTGGCGCGGATGCCGTAGGCATGGACTTCGTGTCGTTCGGCGAGTCGGCCAGTCCTGCCTTCTGCGATCCGCCGTCAACGGCCACTGAGGTGGTGTATGACGTTGACGGCATAAGAGAGCTTGCCTCCAAGTGGTACGATGGTGCGCCGTGGGAGGTCTGGAGGCATGTCTATCGGCGCGAGGTTGTTGACGGGATTAGATTTCCTGCGGGAGTTCGCATAGAGCAGGACCTCCGATGGCATTATGAACTTCTGCCGCGATTCAAGAAGTATGTCCATGTCCCATGGGCTGGCTATGGGTGGAGGCTCAATTCCAACGGGGGGGTCCTCAATCCGCACGCAGACAATCTTTTGTCCGAGGTGGACTCCTTTCGCTGCATTGCGGAATCACTTCCGCGTCAAATGGGGTTTTCCGAGGAGCAGACGCGTTGTTTCAAGGCGCGTATCGCTGCATGGTGCAAGGCCGCAATCGTTGCACCGGTACGCGGCGGAGTTCGCTTTTCAAGGAGAGATTTCAAGGCGTTTCGCATCGCTGTTGAGAAATTGGAGGCGGCCGGGGTGGATCTTCGTACTGCGCTCGGGCTTCGCAAGAGAATTCTGTGGGCGCTCTTCATGTCCACCGGCATCGAGGCTTTCGTCAGGCTTTAGGAGCATGGTATGGACAACAACGCTATATCGGTCACACTCGGCGGCGACCACAATTATTTCATCGGCATCTATGTGACTGCTCACAGCATCTGCCAATCTGCCGATCCAGGTTCGTGTCTTGTGCTTCATGTCTACGATGCCGGATTGGACGACGAGGACCGAAGGATATTGAAGTCGCTGGAGGGAATGTTTCCGGGGAAGAGGGTCCGCGTGCATATGTTCAAGCCAGACCTCAAGCCTTTTGAAAGCTTCCCCAAGTATCATGGCTCCTATGCAACTTTTGCAAGACTCCTCCTGCAGGATCTTATTCCTGATGAATGGACGATTTATGTTGATGTTGATTTGCTGTGGCTCAGGCGCGTCAATGAGTTGTGGAACATGCGCGACCCTGCATATGCCATATTCGCGGTGCCTGATGGTTCGGGCTTCCCGGAATTCTCCGAGGCCGCAAAGCTGGCGAGTGAACATTTCCCCATGGCTGGAGGGAAGCCGCCTCCGCAAGGAGAGTACTACGGAGCTGGTGTTGTCATGCTCAATCTTGCGAAGATGCGTGAAATAGGATTCTCGCGTCGTGTTCTTGAGATGATTCCTAAGATGAGCTCCATTTTCACATATAACGATCAGGATTTCTACAATTTCCTAATGCCGTGCCCGCTTGCGAAGCTGATAGATCCTCGGTGGAACACGTTCGCATGCCATTGGGGTACATATGGTACGGACAACCAGGTGATTCATTATGCAGGATGGATACCGTGGAAGAACCCAAAGATGCGGCGAGTCATCATGATGTGGTGGGACTATTTGGCTAGTATAGGCTGGGAGACGTTTGGAACTCGCGGCAACGAACTTCGTCGGGGATACGAGGCCGCCAAGAGACGCTACAAGGCACTTTGCAATCCTCTGATGCTTGGATTCCTGCGGATCTTCCGCCATAGACAATGGAGGAAGCGAATGCTTAGAATCGTACCTGCCGTCTATGATCCTGTTCGCAACGACTGGATGCTGCCGTGAAGATCGTCGTCTACAAGGATTGTCTCTCCACTGGACGAGGCGCCGATGCCGCCGTAAGGAACTTCGCCGCCGGTCTCGCCGAGCGCGGCCACAATGTCGCGCTCATGGAGAAAGCCGAATTCCTCTCGAAGATCCTAGGGCCTGCCGCAACAGGCAAAGACGCTTTCGATGTTATTGTGGCAACTGGTTCGAACGAGATTGTGGACATTGACTCCGCCGGATACTTCGTCCGTCCCCGTCGTGCAAAGGTCGTTCTGCAGTTGCACCTCGCTCCGCGAGGCTTCTTCAAATGGAGACATCCGCTCCGCAACCGCCGCATCCGCGCGGTTTTCGACAAGCCAGATGTCGTGCAGCTGCTCTGCTCTTCATATGAGGATGAATTCCGTCGCATCGCCCCGCATCCGCGCACGTATGTGATTGGAAACTATTCGTCAGTCCTTCCCGTGCCTTCTTCTTCAGAACCTTCTTCTACTACCACAATCCTCTACCCTGCGGCAGTATTGAACCGCGTGAAGAATCAGAAGTTGCTAATAGAGGCGTTTGCGCTTTTGGCAAAGGACTTTCCCGAATGGAAGGTGCGTCTTCTTGGGAAGGACGCCACTCCATACGCGTCGTCCTGCCGTAGACTGGTGGAACGTAGGGGACTTGGCGGACGAATCGAATTCGTCGGCTTCACAAAGGATCTGCCGGCAGAGTACTCCCGTGCGGCGTTTGTCGCGTTCCCGTCGACGCTCGAAGGGTTCCCTCTTGCCGTTCTGGAGGCGGCACAGTTCTCTTTGCCTGCTGTGGTTCAGAACGGTTTGCCGGGTGTCTCTGACATCGTACTCGACGACGAGACGGGGCTAGTCTCTGCTGCGTCTGCCCGGGCATACGCTGAGGCGCTTCGTTGCCTGATGGCGGATGAGGAACATCGTCGCCGTTTGGGTGATAGGGCCCGTGCATTCTGTGCGGAGCGGTACTCTCGTGGGAGGATTCTTGATGAGTGGGAGGCGCTGTTGGAAAGTATTGTCAGTGAAACATAGTTTTGATAAAATATAACGGCCACATGACAAAAATAGAATACAGAAAAGAATTCTTTGACCGTGATTATTCGGCATGGGACGCCTACAAGCGCGTATGGAAATATGCCCGAAAGTATAAGTTTCGCCTTATAGTGGGCGTCATTTCGGGGATGTTGACCGCCGGTACCCTCGTGCCGTTCTTTCAGATTGTCCAACCGGCGTTGCAACATGTGGAATCACATGACAAGGTTGTTGAGGCTGTGAACGGATCTCATGTAGGAGAGGCTATTCGAGAAGGCGAGAATTTTGAAGCAACGGAGGTCGGAAAGGGGAGAGACGATTCGCCGGGCGGCCTTTCAACGACGTCCCTACGACAAAAGAAGAACGCTTTCGACAAGGAGATAATGCGGAATTCCAAGCTCCCGGCGTGGTATCCGATGGTTGAGAAATGGGCGGCGAAATGCGGTATAAGCCTCCAGACGGAGAATGGGGGGGTCGGTGGCGCGCTCGTCCTTATCGTCTGTGTGATCGTGCCGTTGGTGGCGTTCGTGCGATTGGGGCTCATGTATCTCAACCATTATTGTCTGTCATGGGCCGGATCGCATGCAGTGGCTGATCTTAGGCAGGATCTGCTAGAACACGTTCAGAAGCAGAATCTCCAGTTCTTCGGACGTGTGGACATGGGGCAGATATTGATGCGTATCGTGGCCGATCCGTATACGATCCAGACGATAATGACCACAATTCTTACGGAGGTCGCCCTTGCCCCGTTCGAGATTGTCGTGGCCTTCGGCTACATCATATGGTTTGCCGCCGTGAACCATATGTTGCCGACGTTGTGCCTTATATTCATAGGGTTCCCCTTGTTTGTCCTGCCAATCCAGATGATAGGGCGCAAGGTGAAGAACTGGGCGAAGAAGTCCATGGAGCGCGGTTCGATGGTGGGTGCGAAAATACACGAGGTGCTTACTTGCATACGAGTTGTCAAGAGCTACAATACCGAAGCCTATGAGAACGCCCGCTATGCTGCTACAAACAGATATCTTCTGAAATCGACAATGCGCGGGTTGCGCATCGGGTTGATGGTGCGTCCCACCGTGGAGACGATTGGCATTCTCCTCATATGCGCGTTCCTCGTGTGGTGTTTCATCATGGACATCAAGGTCTCGGATGTTGTGCCAATGCTCGCCCCTCTGCTTGTCATCTACAAACCCGTGAAGCAGCTCTCTAAGCTTCAAGTGCAGCTTGAAACATCCCTCGCGTCGCTTGTGCGAATCTATTCCATACTTGACCTCGACATGTCCCTCCCTGAGAAAGCCGATCCTGTGCGCAAGACGGTGTTCGACACGAAGATTGACTTCGAGGACGTCACTTTCAAGTATGACACCTCCGACCGGCCAGCCGTTTCGCACGCCACGTTCTCCATCCCGCGTGGCAAGATGGTGGCGATCGTGGGCGGGACCGGCAGCGGCAAGACCACAATGAGCGGACTTCTAGCGCGTTTCTACGATCCTCAGCAGGGGCGCGTAACCATTGACGGAGTTGACCTGCGCGATGTGAAGATCGCCAATCTCCGTCTTCTTGTCGGAGCCGTGATGCAGGAGACTTTGCTCTTCAACGACACTATCGAGGAGAACATCCGCTACGGCACTCCCAATGCCACGCACGACGAGGTGGTGGCCGCCGCCAAGATGGCAAACGCCCATGACTTCATCATGTCTCAGCCGGAGGGTTATTCCCGCATAGTGGGGGAGAAGGGGTTCATCCTCTCCGGCGGCGAACGCCAGCGCATCGCCATCGCGCGCGCGATTCTCCGAAATCCTCCGATTCTAATTCTCGACGAGGCGACGAGCGCCCTCGACACCGTCACCGAGCGCCTTGTCCAGGACGCCCTTGCGAATCTGATGAAGAACCGCACAGTCCTGGCCATCGCCCACCGCCTCTCCACTATCCGCGACGCCGATCTCATCCTTGTGATGGACCACGGCGAGATCGTCGAACGTGGCACGCACGATGAACTGTACGCCGCAAATGGTACATACCGCCGTCTCTGCGACATGCAGCACCAGAAGTGATTTTCTGCTCTTTTGGTGGGGGATGGTTCTCTTCATGACGGCAAATCTTCTCTGTTTTGTCGTATATTCGATATAAAACCCATATGATTTGATGATTATTTGAGTTATAAAATGTGGAATTTTCATTGTCATTTTAGGGGGAGGCGCGCATACATTCAAATGGTTAAACTTGTTGCCCGAACCGAAGCGTCATCTTCAGCGCTTCGGTTTCGTGCATTCTGGGGGTGACGTGAAGGTTTCCCTGCAGTGTGTTCCTTTGTGGGGACGGGTCTAATAGTCATGGCCAGTAGTTTCAAGCGCTATTGAGCGACAATTACATTTTTTTCGCTTTTCGGCTTGTATTTCGCGCCGAACAAGCATATAATATTCGCTCATTTTATTCAACCCCGAAGAAGGAAGAAAGAGAACATGGCTAAGAAGATCATGGTCGACGGCAACACCGCGGCCGCTCAGATCGCCTTCGCGTGCAGCGAAGTGGCGGCGATCTACCCGATCACCCCGTCATCGCCGATGGCGGAAACGTGCGACGAGCTCGCCTCGATGTGCAAGACGAACATCTGGGGCTCGATTCCCTCGATCGTCGAGATGGAGTCAGAGGGCGGCGCCGCCGGCGCGGTCCACGGCTCGCTCACGACCGGCTCGCTCACGACCACCTTCACGGCGTCGCAGGGCCTTCTGCTGATGATCCCGAACATGTACAAGATCGCGGGCGAGCTCGCCCCGACCGTCTTCCACGTCTCCGCCCGTTCCCTCGCGTCGAACTCGCTCTGCATCTTCGGCGACCAGGGCGACGTGATGGCCTGCCGCCAGACGGGCTTCGCGATGCTCTGCTCGAACTCCGTGCAGGAGGCGCACGACATGGCGATGGTCGCCCACGCCGCGACGCTCAAGTCGAAGATCCCGTTCCTTCACTTCTTCGACGGCTTCCGCACGTCTCATGAGGTCCAGAAGATCGACGAGATATCGATGGACGTCATCCGCCAGATGATCGACGAGGAGTACGTCGACGATTTCCGCAAGCGCGCGCTCGACCCGGAGCACCCGACGATGCGCGGCACGGCGTCGAACCCCGACGTCACGTTCCAGCTCCGCGAGGTCTGCAACAAGTACTATGACGCCACGCCCGCGATCGTCCAGGAGTACATGGACCGCCTCGCGAAGCTCACCGGCCGCCAGTACAAGCTCTACGACTACGTCGGCGCGCCCGACGCCGAGTACGTCGTCGTCGCGATGGGCTCCGGCTGCGACACGCTGCACGAGACGGTCGACGCCCTCGTCAAGGAGGGCAAGAAGGTCGGCCTTCTCAAGGTCCGCCTCTACCGTCCGTTCTCGATGGCCGATTTCGTGAAGGCGCTTCCCACGACCGTCAAGGTCGTCACGGTCCTCGACCGCGTCAAGGAGCCGGGCGCGATCGGCGATCCGCTCTACCTCGACTGCGCCGCCGCAATCGGCCAGGGCCTGCAGGACGGCGTCGTCTCGTTCAAGTATCCGAAGATCCTCGCCGGCCGCTACGGCATCGGCTCGAAGGACTTCACTCCGCAGATGTGCGCGGACGTCTTCGCGAACATGGCGAAGGAGAAGCCGATGGACAAGTTCGTCGTCGGCATCGTGGACGACGTCTCGGGCCGCTACCTCCTCGGCGACGATTCGTTCGTCGTCCCGAAGGGCGACCGCAAGGAGTGCATGTTCTGGGGCCTCGGCGCCGACGGCACCGTGGGCGCGAACAAGAACTCCATCAAGATCATCGGCAACTACACCGAGAACTTCGCGCAGGGCTACTTCGAGTACGACTCCAAGAAGTCCGGCGGCGTCACGATCTCCCACCTGCGCTTCGGCTCCGACATGATCCGCAGCCCGTATTTCATCAACTCCGCCGACTTCACGGCCTGCCATTGCTTCCCGTACCTCGAGAAGTACGACATGCTCAAGGCCGCCAAGCCCGGCTCCGTGTTCCTCCTCGCCTCGCCCTACACGGCGGCCGAGATCTGGGACCACATGCCCGACGAGGTCGAGCAGGCGATCATCGACAAGAAGCTCCGCTTCTACGTGATCAACGCCGCGAAGATCGCCCTTGAGAACGGCATGGGCACGCGCACCAACACCGTCCTCCAGACTGCGTTCTTCAAGCTCTCCGGCATCACGCTCAAGAAGGCCGACGGCACCGAGCTCGATCCGATCCAGGTGCTCAAGGACTACGCCGAGAAGGCCTACTCCAAGAAGGGCCAGGAAGTCGTCGAGATGAACTGGAAGTGCATCGAGGCGGCGAGCGCCGCGATCGAGGAGGTCAAGTATCCCTCCGCCCCTGCCGGCAAGGTCAAGATGCCTCCGGCCGTCCCGGTGGACGCGCCCGACTTCGTCAAGAAGGTCTCCGCGAAGATGATCGCGCAGAAGGGCGACACGCTCAAGGTCTCCGAGCTTCCCGTGGACGGCACGTGGCCGACCGCGACGACGCAGTGGGAGAAGCGCAACGTCGCGGCGTTCATCCCGCAGTGGGATCCCGCGGCCTGCATCCAGTGCGGCAACTGCCTTGCGATCTGCTCGCACGCGGCCATCCGCATGAAGGTGTACGAGGAGAAGGATCTCGCCGGCGCCCCCGAGACGTTCAAGTCCGCCGACGCCAAGCCCCTCACCAAGAACTTCGGCTCGAAGGTGACGATCCAGGTGGCTCCCGAGGACTGCATGGGCTGCGAGCTCTGTGTCGTCCAGTGCCCGATGAAGGCGAAGGGCGCGCTCAAGATGGTCGAGCAGATCCCGCTCCGCAAGACCGAGTCCGAGAACTGGAAGTTCTTCCTCGGCCTCCCCGAGGTCGATCCCGCGAAGCTCGACACGAAGAAGCTCCTCGACAGCCAGCTCAAGCAGCCGCTCTTCGAGTTCTCCGGCGCGTGCGCCGGCTGCGGCGAGACGCCCTACGTCAAGCTGCTCACCCAGATCTGCGGCGACCGCCTCCTCATTGCGAACGCGACGGGCTGCTCCTCGATCTACGGCGGCAACCTGCCGACCACCCCGTATTGCCAGCGCAAGGACGGCCGCGGCCCCGCGTGGAGCAACTCGCTCTTCGAGGACAACGCGCAGTTCGGCATGGGCATGCGCGTCTCGGCCGACAAGCTCTACGGCTTCGCCATGGAGCTCGTCGAGAAGCTCCTCGCCAACGACAAGACCCCCGCCGACATGAAGGCGTGCCTCGAGAAGATCAAGGCCGTCAACCAGTTCGACGAGAAGGGCCAGGGCGTCGAGGAGATGCGCGCCCTCGTCAAGGAGCTCAAGGGCTTCTGCGAGGCCGGCAAGAAGGCCGGATGCGATCTCTGCGCGCAGCTCCTTTCGGTTGCCGACAACCTCGTCCGCAAGTCCGTGTGGATCATCGGCGGTGACGGCTGGGCCTACGACATCGGCTACGGCGGGCTCGACCATGTCCTCGCCTCTGGCAAGAACATCAAGATCCTCGTCATGGACACCGAGGTGTACTCCAACACGGGCGGCCAGGCCTCCAAGGCGACTCCGACCGGCGCCATCGCGAAGTTTGCGGCGTCCGGCAAGGTACAGGCCAAGAAGAACCTCGGCCTCATGCAGATGCAGTACAAGAACGTGTACGTCGCGTACGTGTCGATGGGCACGAACCCGGCGGCGACGGTGAAGGCGTTCAACGAGGCTGAGAACTACGACGGCCCGGCGATCATCATCGCGTACGCGCACTGCATCGAGCAGGGCCTCCTCACGAAGACCGGCCCGGCGCACCAGAAGGCGGCGGTGGAGTCCGTCCACTTCCCGCTCTGGACGTACAACCCGACCACCGGCAAGGTGAAGCTCGACAGCGCCGACAAGTCCGACACCGTCTCCTTCGCGGCGAACGCCGTCTCGAAGGAGCTTGGCGAGAACCGCTTCAAGCAGCTCGTCAAGAAGGTCGGCCAGGAGAAGGCGATGGAGATGCTCAAGGGCGCCGAGCAGGGCTTCAAGGAGAACTACGCGCTTCTCCAGAAGCTCGCAGGCCTCGAGAAGCTGTAAGAGAAGACGTCAGACTCGACGAATGGCCGCAGCGGAGTGAATCCGCTGCGGTCATTTCTATATGTGCTTGTCCGTTTCCACCGGCGTCGAAAGATGGTATAATACGGAGAAATGAATGCACACCACATAATGCTCTTTGCTCTGGCGCTGGCGGCGACTCTGACTGCAGACGATCTGTCGCCTGCTTGGCGTGCATATCTCGATCCGCCGAAGGTGTATGCGGTGTTCAAGCGTTCGGTGCGGCGCGTGGCCGTCCACGAGCGGCCGGACTACACAGTGGAGGTGTACGAGCAGGCGAACGGGCCAAAGACGACGCAGAGGGTGTTCGTGGCCATTCCCAAAGACGTGCGCGGACGCATGCCGGCTGTGGTAGCTCCGTTCTACTTCCCCGAGGCGATGCTGGGCGAGGATCCGGCAACTGGCGGCGTGGAGTGTCCGTATGCGTGTGCCAACGGCACGAATCTCACGTTCTACGCGGGCATCACCTACATGGCCGACCTCGCGCGGCGAGGCTACGTAACGGCCTCCGCCGATGCGTATCACATCACGTATCCCGATCGCGGCGACGGCAGCTTCTCTTGTTGGAGACGCGCCGGCGAGGCTCTTGCCCGTGATTGGCCGGGCTGGACGGGCGTCGGAAAGCTCGCATTCGATACGCGGCTCGTAGTGGATCTTGTCGCGAAACATCCGCGTGTCGACGCGAAGCGCATTGGGATGATAGGGCATTCCCTCGGTGGTAAGATGGCGTTCTACGCAGGGATGCTCGATCCGCGCGTCAAGGTGGTGGTGGCGAGTGACTTCGGGATCAACTGGGACCAGACCAACTGGCAGGACGTGTGGTATTGGGGGGCGAATGCCTCGGCGTCGCGTGCGGCGGGCCTCGGCCACGCCGATCTGATGTCCGCCTCCGGCGGCAAGCCGTTCCTTCTTATCGCCGGGAAGTACGACAACGCCGAGAGCTGGAAGACGATGCTCTCGGCGCGTGGATATGAGGTGCATCCTTCGAGGATGAGAATCATCGACCATGCGTTGGGGCACCGTCCGCCGGAATGGGCCACGGCGGATGGATACAGGTTCCTCGACGATTATCTGAAGTTCGACTGTGGAGCGGCTAACCGTGCGGCAGCTGGAAAGGTTTCGGTTGTCGGCATTCCGTGGACTTTCCCCTCGAACAGGATAGACTGGCTTTTCAATCCCACTAATGCGAAGGGGCCGTTCAACCCGGAATGGACATGGCAGTTGAATCGCATGAACTTCTGGATGAACATGGCGCAGGCCTATACTGCCACCGGCGACGAGAAGTACGCGCGCGCGTTCGCGCGGCAGTTCGAGGACTGGCTCTCGCAGACGGGCGGCGTGCCGCCGGAGAGAGGCTACAACGCCGTGGGTAGTCCCTGGCGCACCATAGAAGAGGGTCTGCGCCTCATGAGAAGCTGGCCGGATGCCTGGCGTGCGTTCTCGGTTTCGCCGTCCTTCCAGCCGGAGCTGAGGGCCAAGTTCGTTGAGGCGATGCGTGCGCAGGCGCGTCATCTGCTGGCGCACAGGACGGGCGCGAACTGGCTCTTGATGGAGATGAACGGCGTCCATTCGTTTGCATCGCTCTTCCCCGACTTGCCGGAGTCCGCCGGATGGCGTCGCGAATCGGCGCGCGCCTTCGCCGAAGCTGCACGCGAGCAGCTTCTGCCGGACGGACTCCACTACGAGCTTTCACCCGACTACCATCTTGTGTTCTACGGCTGCGCCGCGCAGCTCTACCGCCGCGCCCGCGCGAGCGGTACGCTTGGCGATCTGCCGCCGGATTTTGCGGAGCTTCTTGTGCGCGGCGCGGAAGGGCCCCTCGCCATGATGACGCCCGCGTTCGTCCAGCCGCGCTTCAATGACTGCTACAACATTACCGCGGAACGGGTCTTGGGACAGGCTTCGGAGTTCTTCCCCGACCGGGCAGATTTTCTATGGGGCGCCACGCACGGGCGGCAAGGAACGCCGCCTTCAGGTGCCGTTGCGTCTCGCTACCTGCCCTACTCGGGTTTCGCCGTGATGCGCTCGGGATGGGACCGCGACGCGACGTACCTTGCCTTCGACGTGGGACCCCTTGGCGTGGGGCACTGGCATCAGGACAAGCTATCCTTCACTCTCTGGAAAGGGGACGAGGAGCTTGTCTTCGACGACGGCGGCGGACAGTACGAGCGCTCCCCTGAACGTAGATATGCGCTTTCCGGCTACGACCACAGTACGCTGCTCGTCGACGGTCTTGCGCAGAACCGGCGCGAGCCGAAGCAGGTCGCCAACCCGATCGACGCCGACTGGTCATCCACGCCGGAGCGCGATTTCGCGCGCGGCGTGTACGACCAGGGATTCGGACCGAAATCCGTGTGCCTGGCCGTTCATGAACGCACGATCGAGTTTCAGAAGCCCGACAGATTTTTGGTCACGGATCGCGTGACGTCCGCCGACGGCGCTGCGCATGACTACGAGCTCTTGTTCCAGATCGCCACCACGAACACCGTTGTCTCCGCCGACGGCCGCACGCTTCGTACGCATTACGGCCGCAAGTGGGATCTGGAATTGATTGTGGAGGAAGGCGGCGTGATCTCCACGGTCTGCGGGCAGAAGTCGCCGCGTCTTTCCGGCTGGTTCATCGGCCGTGACAATCTGCGCAACCATCCCGCGACGACGGTCTCCGTGCGTGCGGCCGGCCGTAACACCAACCATGTATTCCGCACGCGGCTCGTGCCGCTGCGGGCGGAGGCGGAATGAGATACGAGTCCGTATTCGCCCACGCGAGCTTCCAGTTCTGCGGCCACATTGACGAGTACCTGATCAAGAATACGCGTCGGCTGTGCCTGTTGTACTGCCAGCCTAGGTTCGGGGAGCATCATCATGTCCTGCGACTCTACCATGAAGGGGAGCTGGTCGAGGAACGTGCGGTGCCCTCGTCGCAGAAGCTTCTACCGTACTATTTCTTGTGGTTTTGGCACCATAACAGGGAGCTGTGGCGTTTTGCAGGCGGATTCAAGGGGAAGACGCTTGTAATGTGCGGTCATCCTATAGCATTCTTCGCTGGCGCATTGACGAGGCTTTTCCGCAAGGTGGTGTATGCGTATTGGATAGGTGATTACTTCCCCGGCGACGGATTCGTGATACGCGCGTTCGAACGCCTCAAGAAGTTCTACCACGACCATGTGAGATTCGCCTACTACCTTACCGACGCGATCAACAGAAAATTCAACGGCGGCTGTGTCCGCCGCGATGAATCCCATCGTACCGTCATGTGGGGGTTGCAGCCATTCTCCGATTGTGCCTTCCCTAGAAATGGTTCGAAGAGACTCCTCTTCGTGGGACTGGTTCGTGACGGGCAGGGCGTGGACAAGCTCCTTGACTTCATGGCGGCATATGAAGACTACTCGCTGGCGCTTGTTGGGGTGGCGGCGAACGGGTATGAGACAGTTGTCCGTGCGGCGATCGACGCGAATGGTCTTGCAGACCGTGTGTATTTCGAGAACAGATTCCACTCCGAGGACGAACTGCGCGAAATCGCGAAGACGTGCTGCTGCGGACTCGCCCTCTACGATTTGTCGCAGGACAATTTCACGCACTACGCCGATCCGGGCAAGGTGAAGGCGTACATGGAGTTGGGGCTTCCGGTGGTGATGACGCGAATATCGGACATCGTTCCGTATGTGGAGAGATTCAAGGCGGGAGAAGTTGTCGATTCGCTCGACGACGTCTGCCTGGCGATCGAGCGGATAGCGTCCGATCCGAAGTCGTACGCCCACGGTGTGGCGGAGTTCAACGGGCATTTTGCCTACTCGCCCTATTATGCCGATTCTTTCAAGGCGATGGAGGGCATATGGAGATGAAGGAGATTCCGGTCACGATCATAGTGAGCGGCAAGAATTCCGCGACGACGATACGCCAGTGTTTGGAATCGCTGGCTGCGCAGGATTGGCCGGTGGATGAGATACTTGTGTTCGACAACGATTCCTCTGATGGCTCCCAGGACATCATCAGGGAGGTGGCCGCCAAGTCAAATGCGCCGATCAGACTCATAGACGGTGGCCCCGATGGATTCCTCTGCTCCGCCTACAACCGCGGTGCTGCGATGGCCAAGTCGGAGATTGTCGTGCTGTGCCATTCCGATGGCATGGTTCCTTCTTCGGGGGAGTTGCGTAAACTGGTAGTGCCTCTTGTAGAAGACACCTCTGCTGTGGCGGCATATCCTCGCATCCTGATGCCGCGTGAGGTATGGAATAGATTCCCGTTCTGGCAGAAGTTCGTCTTCGTGAGGGCAGTCGACGCCACGAATCATGCCGTATGTGCCATCTTCGACGCCGTGAGGCGCGAGGCGTTTCTGTCTGTTGGGGGGTTCAACGAGAGGCGCTTTAAGGCAGGTAATGGATATGGCGGGGAGGATTCCGATTTCTGGCGGAGGATCGGCACAACGGGGCGGAGGATATACACAGAGGCATGTGCAGTGCATTTGCATAATTTCTCGCCGGATTTCGGATGGCGTTCGTATATGAAGACGCGCAAGCTGATGGCAAGGACGTACGGGAAGATAATCCGCTTCCAACGAGGTGTCTACTGCCTTGGAGACATGGCCTTTTTCATCCGCCCGTGCCTGGCGTTGCTGCCGTTCGTTATGGGTGCTGCGTCGCATCTGCTTTTCGGTCGCTGGATCTCCGGCGTGGTTTGCGCGCTGGCAATCCTCTGTCTTTTCGCCTTGCTAAACGGCTGGAAGATGTTCACGGCATGGAAAAACTGGCTTGATCCGCGTATGGCGCTCGTGGTGCCTTGCGGTGTGTTCATGGTCTACTACGAGAGTTACTGGTTCTTCGACGGCATTTTCAGAAAGGCTTCGGACGAGGAGGGTGGGAGATAAGAAGGATGATACGGATGTAGAAGAGATTTCTGATGATGTTCGTCGCGTTTCTCGTTGATCTGCTATCGAAGGACTATGAGATCGAGAGCTTTTCCTATGTAGACGACTCGGGTGCAGCGCATGAGAACGTCGAGATAAACGAGGGCGATGCGGAGACGAGCTTTGGTTGTCATTACGGCTGCGGCATATTTGAACTCAGGAAACATTGACTCGCTTAGATGCACGCTTGGAACCTTTCCCCCATTCCGCCTTTTTGCTATAATATTCGTCATGGACGACAAAACAATCGCAGGCTACAAAGACAAGAAGGTCCTTATCACCGGCCATACTGGTTTCAAGGGTTCGTGGCTTTCGGAGATACTGCTCATGGCCGGCGCGGAAGTGCATGGCTTCGCGCTCGAACCGGAGACCAAGCCGGCCCTTTTCTCGCAGCTGCGCCTCGCGCGCCGCATCGCCTCGCACACCATCGGCGACGTTCGCGACGCCGTGGTGCTGCTGGACGCCGTGCGCAGAGTCCGCCCGCAGTTCATCTTCCACCTTGCCGCCCAGCCGCTCGTCCGCCGCAGCTATCGCGAGCCGGCCGAGACGTTCGCCGCCAACGTGATGGGCACGGTGAACCTCCTCGAAGCCTGTAGACGTCTCGCGCTTCCCTGCTCCGTCGTGTGCATCACAACCGACAAATGCTACGAGAACGACAACTCTGGCCGTCCATTTCGTGAAACCGACCCCATGGGCGGCGCCGATCCATACAGTGCCTCCAAGGGCGCCTGCGAGATAGCCATCGCATCCTATCGCCGTTCGTTCTTCTCCGCGCCCGATTCTCCCGTGCGCGTCGCATCCGCTCGTGCCGGAAACGTGATCGGAGGCGGCGATTGGGCGGAAGACAGAATCGTGCCCGACGCCATGCGCGCGTTCCTGAAGGGCAAGCCACTCGTCGTCCGCAACCGCCGCGCCACGCGCCCTTGGCAGCATGTCCTCGAACCGCTCTCCGGCTATCTAGCCTTGGCGTTGGCGCTCGAAAGGCCCGAATGCCGCAGTGCGTTCAATTTCGGCCCCAGTCCCGCCACCATCCGTACCGTGGAGGCGCTTGCGAAGCGCCTCGCGGCGCATTTCCCGAACGCCGCCGTCGAACACCACGCCGATCCCTCCGCCCCCGCCGAAGCCCGCCTCCTCCAGCTTGATTCCACAAAGGCCGCCAAGACACTCGGTTGGAAGCCCCGCTGGGGCTTCGTGCGCACTGTCGACGAGACGGCCGCATGGTACTCGGCCGTTGCGCGCGGCGAATCGCCGCGCGTAGTCACGGACGCACAGATCGAAAGGTTCTTCGCATGAGCAAGCTTGACGAACTGAAATCGGAGATCATCTCCAAGACAGCTGAATACTGCCGACTCTCACTCGCGGAGAAGAACTCCAAGCCCTTCACTCCCGGCAAAAGCCGCGTGAACTACGCCGGCCGCGTCTATGACGAGGCGGAGATGACGAATCTCGTGGACGCCTCGCTCGAATTCTGGCTCACCTACGGACATTGGTCAAAGAAGTTCGAGACGGACCTCGCCGCCTATCTTGGAGTAAGATACGCCCTGCTCGTCAATTCCGGTTCATCCGCCAATCTTCTCGCCTTCATGACGCTGACCTCCCCTCTGCTTGGAGAGAGGCGTATCAAGCGCGGTGACGAGGTGATCACCGTCGCCGCCGGATTCCCCACTACCATCGCACCAATCGTCCAATACGGAGCTGTCCCGGTGTTTGTAGACATGGAGCCCGAGACCGTCAACATTGACGTCTCCCTTCTGGAGCGGGCCCTCTCTCCCAGGACGAAGGCGGTGATGCTCGCCCATACCCTCGGCAATCCGTTCGATCTCCCTGCCGTAAAGGCCTTCTGCGACGCGCACAACCTCTGGCTCGTCGAGGACAACTGCGACGCCCTCGGTTCTAAGTTCGACGGCCGTCCCACTGGTTCCTGGGGCGACATCGGAACCTCCAGCTTCTACCCTCCCCATCACATGACCATGGGCGAGGGCGGCGCCGTCTATATGCGGGATCCGCTTCTGCACAAGATCGCCCTCTCCATGCGTGACTGGGGGCGCGACTGCTGGTGCGAATCAGGCCGCGACAACACATGTGGCTGCCGCTTCTCGAAGCAGTTCGGGCGCCTCCCCCTCGGCTATGACCACAAATACGTCTATAGCCACTTCGGCTACAACCTCAAGGCAACAGATCTCCAGGCTGCAATCGGCTGCGCACAGCTTGAGAAGTTCCCGTTGTTCGTCGAGCGGCGCAAGGCCAATTACGCCCACCTCAGAAAAGGCCTTGCAGACATCAAATCAATCCGCGTCTTCTCCGCTCTGCCCGACGCCGATCCTTCGTGGTTCGGCTTCCTGATGACAGTCCAGCCCGAAGCCGCCTTCACGCGCAATGACCTTGCGCAACACCTCGAGGTGGCGAACATTCAGACGCGTAACCTCTTCGCCGGCAACATAGTGAAGCATCCCTGCTTCGATTCGCTTGTGGAAGGTGAGGATTACCGCATCACGACGCCTCTCGATGTCACCGATATGATAATGGAGCGTTCGCTCTGGATCGGCCTCTACCCCGGCATGGGCGAAGAGAAGCTGGACTACATGGTTTCGACAATCAGGGCTTTCTGCGCTCGCTAACGCGCGCTCAGGCGGATTGCGTCGTCCAGCCCTGTGCGTACTTCCAGCCCCAGTTCGCCCTTAGCCCTTGAGATGTCTGGCACATAGACACTTGGCGGAGCGCCGGTCGGCACGCCTTTCACCACTATATTGTTCTTGGCGCCAAGGGCGCTTCGCACTCTCTCCGCCAGTGCGCGAATTGAAAACGCCTCGTCGCTTCCCACATTGTACGGGTGCCCCGCTTCGCCATGCTCGAGTATGGTGAACAGCCATTCCACGAGGTCGTCGGCGTAGAGGTAGCTTCGCATCGGCGTCCCGTCGCCGTTGATCACTATGTCCTTCCCTGCGAGGCAATCGCGCATGAAGTTGCCTATGGCGAAGTGGATGTCCTTGTTTAGATGCGGGCCGGTGAACGCGAAGCAGCGGGCGATCTTCACGTCGAGGCCCGAATCGAGGAGAATCCTCTCCGCCGCGAGCTTGCTCTTGCCATACGCAGTCACGGGGCGACACGGCGCAATCTCATCGAAGGGGGCTGTCCCCGGCCCGTACACAGCGCCTGAACTTGTGAAGAGCAATTTTCTGCATCCGCATGCACGGGCGAATTCGAGCGTATGGCGTGCGCCGTCGATTATCACGGAGGATTGTTCTTCATCTGATATCGTGGTGACGGCGCTGGTGGCCGCGAGAATGATAGCGTCGAATTTGCCGCTTGGGAAGGAGAATGAACGCACATCGCCTGCGATGAACGATACACCTTCTTGGCGGGAGAGCTCCGGGTAGGCGGAAATGAACTTCTCCGGCGAACGCGAAAGAACCATCCATTCCGCCTTCGCCCATTCCCAGGCGGGGTGTTGCTTTCTATATTCGAGCATTGACTTCCCGAAAAAGCCGGTACCGCCGGTGATGAAGATGCGTTTGATTTGGCCGATCGCAGATCGGCCATCAAGGCTTGTAAAGGCGCTTTCCATAGATTGCCCCCTAGGGCTGGCAAAGGCAACGGGTTGCTTGTGGCGAATAGTTGCAGCCGCGGCTTTCTCTTTCAAATCGCCTCTAGCTTTGAAGGCCGAAATATGCCCGCCCTCGCCAGCCTTGATGGCCGACCTATGTTCACCCGCACCAGCCCTGATGGCCGAACTATGTTCGGCCAAAACATGCGGCCCATCCACCTTCCAATATAATGCCAGCCCTTCACCCGCCGTGGCTATTTTCACAATCTCCTCATTCAAATCAAGGCAGGCGCCTCTGCCGAAAGCAACTTCATCGTTGCCTTCTGCGATCTCAAGGTAGCGTCCCTCGGCGAACGGCGCCACATAGAGGCTTTCCGGTTTGAATCGCCTGTTAGGAATGCAAGAAGGCAATATGCGAATGAAGCACGCCGTCGGCTTGCGGCAAAGCATGTCGCGAACGGCCTGTTCGCCTTTGGAGATAAAGCCGCTGATTACTACATATCCTTTGTCCACGGCCTCCTCGATTCGCTTGACGACGCGGGCAATCGCGGCAAGAGAGGATACTTCGCGCGAAACGCGCAGCGAGAGTATCTTTGCTGTCCCGTCCAGAAGCGAGATGTTGCCCACACCCTTCCAGTAATCCCCTGGATCGAGGCGGCACGAGACAAGCGGCTCGCAAATGTGCATTCCGCCGTCAGTGCCATGCATGAGCTGCCACTTCATGGGGTTATATGCGATGTACCGTTCAGTGCAGTCGATCATCTTGCGCGAAACCAGCAGGTAATCATGATAGCCCTGCTGCCAAAGCCTTTGCGCATCGCCACCAGTTCTGATGGCCAAATTAAGCTTGGCCATTTTTGTGGTATGGTTCTTGAATCGACGTATCGCGTTCCCCAGCACCTTCAGCGGTTCGTGCAGCCCTGCCGCCAGGCACAAGTTGAAATGCACGTGATCCGGCATCACCACCCTCCCGAAAAGCGTGATGCCAGGATTCAACTGCGGTATTGCCTCCAGCGCCGAAAGCACAATTTCGCCTAGAGGCGATAGCTGTATGCCTCCTTCTGCCACATACCCGAAAACCGCCTGACGAGCCTCCGTCGCGATGGTGATGAAAAGCGAGGTACCTCTCGAATAATCCCAGCCGTTGAACCTCCGATAGCGCATAATCGCCCCGCTCCCGGCTGTTGCCGACCGCGTGGAAGCCGTTCCGTCGTTCTTCATGATACTGCGGTCAGAGTTCATGTCGGCTTCCATATTTTACATGGCGTAAATTACGCAATTGGGTTTCAAATACATATTCATTATTTATCGTCATATAATGGTATTAACATGTTCTCATGTAGTTCCTCGCGTGGCAAGAAAGGAGCCATGTCTTCAAGAGGGGCAGAGACCATCGAACCGTCCGGCAGTCGTTTTGATGCGGCCTTTGGACCTAGAATCTCGAATGGGTCAAGCATGACTTCAATCAAACATGGTCCAGGCGTTGAGAAAACTCTCGGCAACTCATCATCAAGCATTTGGTTATTGGATAGCTTGAAATAGGGAAGGCCGTATGCCGACGCCAATTTCTCGAACGAAGGCAAAACCACACCGGAACCTGCTTCTGAACCTACGAAGAAACCATCGAAGAAGGCTTTTTGCGTAGTCTTGATAGATAAATAGCCCCCGTTATTGTAAACAAAGATTTTTATCGGAAGACCGTAGTTGACGACGGTCTGAAGCTCCTGCAGATTCATCTGAATAGAGCCATCCCCTTCAAGACAGACGACGGTTCTCCCCTTGCCGCCGGCGAACGCCGCACCGATGGCCGCCGGTAAACCGTACCCCATAGAGGCGCATGCCTCGTTGGCGAACATTCGCATGCCTCTACGGATTGGAATGGCCTGGAAGGTGGATGTATAGGCGACACCATTGGCCGTGACTATGGTCAAAGGATCGGGCGCGTGTTGCATTATGGAACCTGGCAACACGTAACTTGAGACAAAATCTGTACGAGATAGATGTTCTGGAAGGATTACGGGATAACGTGCTTTTACATGGCGACAATATTCAAGCCATTCTCCCTTCGGTGGCAAACTTGGCAATGTGAGAAGTAGCTTTTCAAGGAACCGTCGTGCGTCTGAATGTATCTTCACATCAGGACGGAACGTCGGCTTGTTGAGTTCGGCATCGTCCACATCAACCATCACCTTTGTGGCATTGCGAGCCACAGTGTCGTAAGCGTACCCGCAAATGCGGATGCTCATTCGCGTACCGAGTACAATGAACAGATCGCTATTCTGCATTATGAAATTCGCGGGGCGTTCCCCGAGAATTCCGGGACGTCCGAAGAACAGCGGATGGTCTGATGGTATCAGGTCGATGCCTGAGATTGACGTAAGAATCGGTACATTAAGCGCTTCAGCGACTTTAAGGAAGAGATCCTCCGCATGTGCATTACGGACACCGGAACCGACGATGATAGTCGGTCGTTTGGATTCCTTGAGCAGTGCTGCCACTTCTTCAACCTGTGCGGAAGAGGCGGATGGCATTGGCTCTTCACACGCGACATCAACACTCTGCGCATAATTCATTTCCGCAGCTTGAATGTCGAGCGGAACATCGATCCAGACCGGTCCGGGGCGTCCGCTCTGGCATAACTTCCATGCCTTCTCCAGAACCGACGGCACCTCTTCGACGCTCATCACCGTCTTGGCCATTTTAGTCATCGGACACACGGCGTCAACAATGTTGTATTCCTGATCACCCAATTGACGCAACTTGAGATTGGGGCAAGAGGTTATCATCGTCTTCCGTTTGATCTGTCCAGAGACAATGATCATCGGAACTGAATCGAGCCAGGCACCGACGACACCCGTTATGGCATTCGTGCCACCAGGTCCTGTGGTCACGCACACAAGGCCGGGCGTTCCGGACATTCGCGCATAGCCCTCCGCCGCCATTGCACACGCCTGTTCATGGAGATTGCAGACATATTTGATGCGCGATTCCCTTCCAAGTGCGTCGTTGAGATGCATCGCGCCGCCGCCGGTGACGAGGAAGCAATGCTTCACGCCCTTGTCGGCCAGCGTCTTGAATATGTAGTCCGCTACGCGCATTTGGAACTCCTTGATTTAATTTCTGCGTGCCACAAGCAGTATCTCTTTCGCGGTAGTCTCGGTAAAGTCCTTGTCAAAACCTGTGCGCACAAAATGGCGTTCGACTACCGTAAGACCATTTCGCAGCAACATTTCTGTTATCTCATCTGATGTGTAGCGTCTGTCACGGACCACATACTCACCTGGGAGGCGCGAATCGCCGCCGGAAAACTTCTCCTTGTGGCAAACAACATGGCTATTGTCGTCAATCAGCAAATAACGTTCGTCGAAGAATTCTCCGGATGTCTCCATTGTGTTGGATGCCGGAAGGGCGAAAACGGCCGTCGCAGCCGCTCGAACATCAGACCAGTCGATCCGTCGAGCCAGGGAAAGCCCGTCATACGCAAAATTCGACACGGAGATGACGGCGGAACCGCCTATTCGCAGATTGGCCGCAATGTTGGAAAGAATAAGTTCGTTGTCGGCGTCATTCACAAACGACCCTACGACATCGTAAAGGCAGAGAATGAGATCGTAAGGTGAATCTCCTTTCCAGGTGCGGCAATCTGCCGAAATGATAGTCTCGCCGTCTGAAGTGGCGAAGTCAATGCCCAGCACCGATTTGAACCCGCGTTTCCTAAGTTCATTCACGTGGCGCCCGAATCCGGCGCCAAAATCACAGATCCTTGCTTCCGTTGACAGATTCGGAAGCCAGCGAAGAATGGCGTCAACCTCATCCTCGGTCTGCGACGCCCATGGCTGGTACGACTGTGGCATGCGAGAATAGGCATCCGCCACAAACATCGCAGAGGAGTCAATCATCCGGCTGTAGGAGGAAAGATCGTCAAGTGGTTGCGCTCTGAAAACAACGGCCAGCCATTCCTCACCGGCGGCAAGGCGGCCCATGCGAGCCGATAATTCCTCTGTTGTCTCTTCATCATGCGAACGATCGGTGAAAAAAGCGGTATTCACACATGACACATCGCAAGAGACACGCAGAGGCGCATCTTTTAGAAAAGGGACTCGCGCAAGCAACTCGTCTTTTATCCACTCAATGTGCGCACTGACGACTGCAGGATCAGTGTGTCTAAACGTCGCCGATTCCAATGCCGCAACAGTGAATGGATTGGATGTGACGATCCCCCATGCGTAAAAATCGGAAAAACCCCAGATTGCATGCAGCAGAGTGGAGGCAATACCTTTGCGCCTGTGCTGTTCGCTCACCACAAGCTGAACGACCAATGCAGCGTCGCCGCGCTGGGTTTCCACCTGGAGATATATCGCATGCGCGACAAGCCGTCCGTTTTCCTTGCATCTGGCAATTCTGTACAACGGGATGGCATAGGTCCTTTCGTAGTACCCCACGCCCATGCGTATTGCCTTCCCCGCCTTGCCGTCAGGCGCATCGGCCGCATATCTGCCGTACGACGACGAGAACAGCGAAGACATCTCCTCCCAGTCCTCTGGGGTGAGTTCATCGCCTTTCGCCGTACTGTACGCCAGTGCCGTCATGTCATCTCCACCATTTCGTCCATTGTGCGTCGCCGCGTGTCCAGAGGTCGTTGAGCATCTGGTATTCGCGGCTTGTGTCCATGCATTGCCAGAAACCCTCGTGCCGGAACATTGTCATGTCTCCGGCGGCAGCTGCGTTCTGCATAGGATCACGCTCAAAGAACATCGCGGGATCATCGGTGAGATACTTCTTCAGGAACGCCCTGGTCACGACCATGAATCCACCATTGATGTATCCCTGTGCGACGGCCGGCTTTTCCTCGAAGCGGTCGATGCGGTCGCCGGAGGACACCATCTCGCCGAAGCGAGCGGCGGGGTGGACGGCCGTGACGGTGATTGCACGCTTCGCCGCGCGGTGCGTCTTCAGGAGCGCGGCAATGTCAACGTCGGCCACGCCGTCGCCGTAGGTGAGGAAGAACTCCTTGTCGCCAGGCTTCAGATACTTCGCCGCCTGAAACACACGCCCGCCTGTGCCGGTCTCGAGTCCGGTTCCCGCAAGGGTCACCTCCCAGTCACCCTCCGGAACCTTCTCGTGGAACTTGATCTTTGGTGAATGCCCGAGCGTTATTGTGGCGTCACTCGTGCGAAGATGGTAGTTCATGAAGAAATCAACAAATGCCTCGCGCTTGTAGCCCAGGCACAGAATGAACCGGCGGCATCCGAATGCAGCGTATGATTTCATTATGTGCCAGAGAATCGGCTGTTCGCCGATCGGTACCATGGGCTTAGGCAGAAGCTCCGTGACATCACGAAGACGCGTTCCCTTGCCGCCGCAGAGGATCATTACTGGCGGCATGGCTGCGGAAGGTTTTCTGGTTGTAGCTTTCATCGGTTAATAGTATATCATAATTTCGGGCGATTGTGGCCCAACCCCATCCCAAAAACACAAAACGAATCACCCCAAAAACACAAAACGAATCACCCCAAAATATAAAAATATGGTATAATATGTACCGTAAAAGGACACATCAGAATGAAATATCTGCCACGAATAGTGGATACTGAACTGGATATGCGCCTCCGAGCTGTGGGCGCTACGGTTATTGTCGGTCCTAAATGGTGCGGTAAGACCACCACTGCGAAACAGAAGGCTGAAAGTGTTCTGGAAATGCAAGATCCTGACTTGCAGGAGGGATATCTGCGGATGGCGGCCACCAAGCCATCATTGCTTCTTGAGGGTAAAAAGCCGAGGTTGATAGACGAATGGCAGATCGCACCGGTACTTTGGGATGCCGTGAGGGTTTCTGTGGATAGACACGACGAGAAAGGCCTCTATCTGCTTACGGGTTCAGTCGTGGTGGATGACTCAAAGACCAAACATACTGGAACGGGGCGAATTTCAAGACTGGAAATGTCAACGATGAGCCTTTTCGAGTCTGGCGAGTCTTCAGGCGAGGTTTCTTTATCTGGCCTGTTTGCAGATCCGAATGCGAGCGTTGACGGAGCCAAGGGCCGGCTGAGCGTCGAGGAACTGATATTCAGTGTTTGCAGAGGAGGATGGCCCTCGTCTCTGAAGGCGAAGGGCGATGACGCCAAGCTCTTTGTTGCTTCAGATTATTTCAACAATCTCGTGGAGGTGGATGTCTCAAAGGTTGATGGGGTCAATCGTGACGCGCAACTTGCGGCACAACTTTTGAAGTCCTATGCGCGCAACACATCCACGCTTGCAACACAAACGAGCATAAGGAAGGATGTGTTGTCGTTACGAGAGGTTTCGATGCCTACGATTGAATCCTATCTAGGGGCGTTGAGGAAACTTTTTGTGATTTCCGACGTGGACGCCTGGTGCCCGGCAATACGCAGTGCAACGGACATGCGCGCTTCAAAGAAACGTGGATTCACCGATCCCTCGGTGGCCGTCGCGGCGCTTGGTGTGGGACCGGACTATTTCATGAAGGATTTCATGACTTTTGGCTTGTTGTTTGAAAATCTCGTCCTTCGAGACCTCAGGGTGTATTCGCAGTCGCTTGGAGGGAAACTGGCCTACTACCGCGACAGATACGGACTTGAAGCGGATGCAGTACTTCACCTTAGGGATGGGCGGTATGCTCTGATAGAGGTCAAACTCGGCTCGAATGAGATTGAAGCCGGAGCGAGACATCTCTTGGAGATTACTAAACTCATTGAGGCGAACAGTAACGGGGATAGGCAATGTCCACTTCGCCGTCCTGATCTGCTCATGGTTGTTACCGGAGGCATGGAGGCATACACGCGCCCCGACGGCATTCATGTGGTGCCAATCTCGGCGATGAGACAGTGAACGAATTGGATGATCTAGATGACCGAGGTATTAGAACATAATCTTCCACTATAACGAGTTACATTATGACGCTTTCCATCTGCATTCCGACTTTCAAGACATGAAAAGAAAACTTGTAGTTAAAATCGGCGGTGGCCTTGGAAATCAAATGCATGAATATGCACTTGGTCGTTTTCTTGCCGACATGACAGATCGTGAACTTGTATGGGATTTGACCGATTTCACAATATCTTCTTTGAGGGAATTTCAACTCTTCCATTTCACCGGCACTGAGAAAATTAGGCGTTGGGGGTGTGTCAGGGAGTGGGCATTCTTCTTGCTTTGGGTCATTAACAGAAAAATCAGTGAGCGTTTATTCAAGCAAATATTGAAATTGTTCAAGATAAAATGGGTGTCAGTGGGGAATCCGTTTGAATTCCAACCAGACCTGACGGACTCTTCTCTTAAGGAATGGAAAGGGCTAATTTATCTTTCTGGGTGTTATGGGCATATACCGCAGATGCCTTCTCGTGAAGAACTACGGAGAATTTTCACAGCAAAGAACGAGTTGTCCCCCAGAAATAAAGATTATTATAACTTGATGAAGACAACGGAATCTGTCTCGGTTCACGTGCGCCGCACTGATTACCTTTGGGCCTCGAATGGAACGCCGGCTCTTGACATAAGTTATCATCGGGCATCCATGGTGAAAATCCAACAAATGATAAGTTCTCCGCAATGGTTCATCTTCTCCGATGATATTAAGTGGTGTAGAAGAGAATTCTGTGACCTTAAGAACGTAGTTTTTGTGGAGGGTAACGAGAATAATCCATGGCTAGACATACAACTCATGGCAGCTTGTAGGCATCATGTCATTGCCAATAGTACTTTTTCGTGGTGGGGTGCATATTTGGGCGAAGACACGGGGGTCACTCTTTATCCTGCCCCTTGGTTTCGTGGGCGTGGTTCGAGTTTGGAACTACCTTCTACGGCAAGAGCCGGTAATTGGATTGCAGTATTGTGGTGAAAGGTAAAGATGACGATACTCCTTGTAGATCACAAGTGTCATCTGCGGACAAAATCGTTTGATTTCGTCCGTACTTTGCTAGAGCGTCGTTTCACTGTGGTTACGCATCATTACGACAAGGTGTATGAGCCTTGCATACCTGCGGACTTGCTGGCGGCAGCAGACATTGTGGTATTCCTTGAGTTTCTCGCGTCTCGCTTTTCGCTCGGCATAGTGGGTAAGCGTTGCGTCTATTTCCCGATGTACGACAATGAATGGGGTAGTGTTGGTTTGTGGAAGCGATTGGCGTTGCTGGGCATGAACGTAGTCTCATTTTCAAAGAGGGTTTCAGCTCATGCAAGGCGTTGTGGCGTCCGTAATGTTCTTGATGTGAAATACGCCTTTAATCCAGATAGGTTTCAGAATATGGCCGGGAATCCGCGTATTGTCGCCTTGTGGGAACGTGGAGACGTGGCCTTTCCTGTCATAAAGAAACTTTTTGAACCAAGGGATCTGGATAAGGTGGTATTGATCCGGCGTCCAGCAGAAGGTGTGTCGTATTGTCCAATTCCTCCGGAGGACATTGGCGCTTATCATGTAGAGATACATGAAAGTGGATTTTTGCCCGAGAGCGAGTATATGGCCATTCTAAAAGAACCCGGTATCTACATTGCTCCGCGTCTGAAGGAGGGAATCGGCATGGCCTTCCTCGAACAAATGGCAATGGGCAAGTGTGTTGTCGCACATGGTGACGCGACAATGGATGAATATATTGTTGACGGAAAGACTGGTATTATCGTGAACATGCGAGCGCCACGCCGCATATCAAAAGAAGAGATTGATCTGGTGCGTTCGCATATGCAAAACGCCGCCAAGGAAATGCATCTTTGCTGGTTGGCAGATGAAGAACGGTTGTTGAGTTTCTTTTCACAGATGGAATGTCAGCCAACACTTCAATCCCCTTGGGGCATTCGGTCAATATTTTGGTTCGTGCTCTATTGGATTGAGGGATTCTTCATGTACGTGTCACAGACGGTAAAGGCAAGATTCAAGTAGCTAAGAATCTTGTGATGCTTTTCTGGAATTCACTGATTGAGAAATGGGAAATAATGGTATCTTGAGCCTGCTTCCCAATCGTCTTTTGTAATTTGACCGAAGCGTGAAGTCGCTTTAATGCGATTGCGGCTTCATTGATGTCAGGTTCTGCCCATGTTTTCACACCTTTACATGGAAGATGTGGTTGGTGGTTGGTCATTTGAACGATCTTAAAGGGTATCGGCATTGAGTTTTTATCACTGCAGAATTCGGTTGTGGAAGAATAATCGGTGACGACCACAGGTTTTGAAAGTGACATCGCTTCCGCTACGCCCAATCCGAAGCCTTCTCCTCGGTGTAATGACAGATACACATTACAAGCATTGGTCAGGCTGTACAACTCGGTTATGTTGAGATATGTGTCTATTATCGTGAACCGATCGGCTATGCCCTCCGTGTTTGCTATGTTGCGGAACATGTCAATCTCTTCGGCACATTTCATCGTCACCATGGTTTTGAACACAAGACGCGTTTGGGGGGTGTCGCGAAATGCCTTTGCGAATGCCCTGAGTGCTCCTTCCGGATTCTTCCGCGCTGTGCCGAGAGCGAAATTGAAGAACACGATGAATTCATCGGCGCTAAATCCATAACGGCGGCGAACTGCTTGAGGATCTCCCAGTTGGCCGGGGTTGAAGCGGAATGGATATAGAATCTTATGCACACCAATCGAGAATGGTAGCGCTTTTCTGAAATACTCGGCATTGAAATCACTCATCGCGATAACATTCTTGACATTCAGAATATGTGGGTAACCTTCAATCAAACCGGAATCAAACTCCCAAAATGCGATACTTGCATGTTTGATTGATGACGGAAAATCTATGGAAACAGGGCCCACGATGTTGTCTATCACATGCGAGTATTTGAAGAGATCGACTTCGGCCTCGGGAGTGATGATGGACATATACTCACCCTCAGGAACTTCATGCGCTGGGTTGGGATCAAACGCCTGAAAAGGTATGCCTGCTTCTTTTAGACGAAATGCCAGATCCCGAAACACTTTGCTCAATGACGTCTTGTCGGAGAACCCGCCGATCAAGGTAATACCGCGTTTGGGAATTGTTCGCTCATTGACATGGTGCAGAATCCGTTTGCGTATCCGCCGCTTTTCCATTAATTGCGGAACGAAATGCCATACGCCTTTCCACCCCCATAGGCGGAAGTTACGATAATACATGATAATGCGTGAAATCATGTAAAGATTATATCATAATTTATGATCGGCGGATTGGCTTTCCCATAATAGGGGGTGCCCCATTGCGTTAATTACGTGACGGCCATTGCGTGGCGGCATGGGTTTTGGTATAATGTCGGCATGAGACTTAGGACCCCTTTTGCTCTTGCTGGGCATGCCGTTTACGACCGGTTTTTCGGCCATTGGCTCGCACATCTTCCTTGATTTTCATGGTAAATATTATAATGTGGACTTATTAGCGGAATGTTGAATGTCTTTTCCAGATTGCGTGCCAGACTCGGGGATTTCTGGTGGTATTCTCTGTTGGTGTTCGTCTCGGCCCGTCTAGGCGATGTGATAAATGCTTTTGTGGGCCTGTGGCTTGTTCCGAAATATGTGCCCCAGGAAGAACTAGGTGCAGTATTGCCGCTCACACAGGTGGCTGGGGTGTTTGGTCTGCCGCTTGGAATACTTGTGTACACATACATGAAATTCCTCAACACATACAATACGGACGGAGAACTCGGCAAGGTAAAGGCTCTCATTCGTACGTTCATTGTGCTTTTTATTGCGGCAGCGCTTTTGGGTACTGTCGTTTCAATCATGCTGATGCCGCATTTCTTTGAACGAATCCGAATTGTGTCCGGCTCTCTTGGTGTAATCATACTGGCGTCGGCTGTGTTGGGCGCGATTTCTCCTGTGTTCATTACCCCCCTTCAGGCATTGAAGCGATTCAACGCATATACACTTATCAATTTCCTTACGGCACCGCTCCGTTTGGTTGTGATGCTTGTGGCAATGCCGTTTCGCGCGCTTTCAGGATATATGCTTGGACAGGCATCCGTCCCGGCATTCCAGATATTGGCTTCAATATTTGTGTTGCGCAGAGACATACACCCCTCCATCAAGGCCGTTCCGTTCTGGCGGGAAGACGGGGGTAAGATGGTTAGATATTCGCTTGGGGTTACTGGATGGATAGGTGTCGCTACATTGATCGCTGCCGTTCAGTCTATGATTATTCGTCAAAGACTCCCGGAAGTAGAATCTGCCGCATACTACATGATTTCCCGTTTTGCGGAGTTGGGAACGTATCTGGGGTTGTCAATCTCGGCATTGCTGTTTCCTTTTGCCGCAGAAGCCCACGCAAAAGGCCAAGACGCGTCTCGCCTATTCATTCGCACATCATTGGTGGCACTTGGTTTTGGATTATTAGTGGCAGTGGGATTGGCTGTGCTGGGCAAACCGATTTTTGAATTGATGCCGCCATGGCAACCCTATGTACCGTATGTGACGGATATGGTTTTGCTGTCGGTCGCCCTAACACTATACCTAATTTGTGGAAATTTCTGTGCGTATGAGGTTGCCAACAACCGTTTCTCTTTTTTATGTTTCACCATTCCGCAGGCCTTTCTCACTGTTGGATTCCAGGCCTGTTTCACCGGGTACAGTTTCTTTGATGGAATCTTGCCGGCTGGTTTTGTGGCATGGATGAAAAGTCTTGAGATAGGCACATTGCGGAACTTCATTATTTCCATGCTTGTGCCTTCGCTGGTTGGGATTTTGTACGTGATTTTAGTTTTTCGTTCAAGACTAATTGAGAATCAGAAACAGCAATCATGAAAGTGTGCACATGAAATACGATCTGGCGATAGCATTGCGTATATGCCCGAGTTTGTCTAGTTCCGCTGTCGGATTCAACGACAAATTGGAGATGGTCATTGAATCGTGTCGCTCCATGTATGTGGCGTTAAATGACTTTCGTTGGAAATTGTCAGTCATCCTGGACGGTTGCCCAAGAGAGTATATAGAGGCGTTGGAGAAGGTTTTTATAACAGGTGACGTGACATTTATAGAGACAGATTCCATAGGGAATAATCTGACATATGACAGACAAGTCGATTTGCTTGTTTCTGAGCGAGAAGCAGAGTACGTCTATTTCGCGGAAGACGATTACATTTATGAACCTGAGGCATTCAAGGCAATGCTTGACTGGATGGCGCGTCCCAACGTTGATTTCGTTACGCCTTTAGATCATCCAGGGTATTATCTTCCAGATTCAATTGCTGCGAGGGTACATATTCGAGTGTCTCCTTTTCGTCATTGGCGAGAGATTGGTTCTACATGTCTTACATTTATGACCAAAGTCGAGACGTTGCGAAAACATGAGGAGACGTTCAGACATTTTTCGAGATGTGGAGAAGAGGGGACGCAATGGCTGGCATTTACGCATGAGAACACACACAATGTATTTGTCCTTTTACGAGCCTTGTTGAAGTGGATCACTAGATCTCCATGTAGTTTCGGTCTCTTGATGCCACTGTGCGCATGGAGATGGCATTGGCGTATGTTGTTGTTCAAGCGGCGCTATCATCTGTGGGCACCTATCCCATCATTGGCCATACATTGTTCAAAAGTATCGTTGCCCCCATTTTCGGGGCAGCAAATCGCATGTGAACTAGGTGAACGTCTAGATTGGAAATCGTATCTTGGTTTAGGCGATTCTAGAGATGAAAACTAATGTCATAGATTGATGTTACAATTGGTTTGTTGAGTTCTCAATGTTTACGGCACAAAATGTCATATAAATGTTGGAGCCATGATCGTATCGGAGTCTTAACCAAGAGATCATATAACCATGTATTATTTAGGAATTGCACGATTTGCAGCAACTTTCTATGTGTCCATGGAGCTGCAGTGATTAGTTCTGCTATCAGAGGTTTATTCATTATTCCGTTCATGTGTAGAAAAACACCGCAGTAGAAAACGATCCATCCGGGATGCGTGAAATGGGTTTTCCTTACGGCTACACGAAAACACTCGTGTTTCAACTTGATTGATTTGAGATTGGATATAATGCTGGCGTATCCTACCAGGAAAGACATTGATCTGGTTTTGTGAAAAAGATCTCTGGCATTATCTGCAACACCTCGTATGAAAGAATTGTCAGGAGCTTTTCCGCCTGGGAGGACGATTGGTTCTGGAATGACGAATATATCATTATTGTTATTCACGTGAGTGATTATAGGTACAAGGTGTGGGAATAGCGTTACGATAGCATCATATGTATTACGCATAGATACATCTGTCAATAAACTAGTCTTTATGATGATACTTGGAACAAATGTAAATTGATCTATGACATGTGGAATGTCTACCTTTTCGTTTCCAACTAAAAGATGATTTGATATGCAGATTACCTCATGATCTTCTTCTATGGCATTTTCTAGTAAATGCCAGTTGTCCCAGAAGTAAATATCGTCATCGCACATTATCCATAGATATTCGGCAGTTGCAATTTCCATTGCACGGGCAATATTACCACCGATGCCGAGATTATAAGGATTCTTCCTGTACTTTACATTTTTGTGATTCGCCATTTGATCCATTATTATTTGGGCAGTGGCGTCAGTGGAATTATTATCGAGTACTGTTATCGAAAGATCGTGAATTGGACACCTTTCAGATAATATCTCATCTAGAGTCTGCTGTAAATTCTTACATCTGTTGTATGTGATGAGAATAATCTCTAGTTTGTTTTTAACAGTCATTTAATTCTCCTTGACCCAACTAATCATTCTTTTAATGCCTGCATTCTTTGATACTTCCGGGGCCCATCCTAGTATTTGTCTGGCTTTAGTTATATCGGCCACGAATACCTTCTGGTCACTTTCCCGTGGCGGCAGACGGGTGTAGTTCATCTTAATACCAAGTTCATTTTCGAGAAACGAGAACAACTCGAGCAATGAAAGAGAATTCTCCATTCCACCGCCGATGTTGAAGACTTGTCCTCTGGCGGCTTCAATGTGTTCGACCGCCGCGAAATAGAGGTTTATCATGTCTTCAGCATGCAACACATCCCTGACCTGTTTGCCTGTACCCGAAATAGTGAAAACTGTATTAGCATCTTCTTTCGTTTCCACGGCTTTTTGTACGAACCAGCTGATCCATCCTTGATCGAACGTGCCGAACTGACGAGCACCATACATTGAAGAGTGACGGAACACAACTGTATTCAGGTGGAATATACGCGCATAGTCCAGCATGTATTGATCTGCTGCGCCTTTTGAACATCCATATGGTGAGTGAAAATCAAGACCTACGGTTTCATTGAATCCATCGGGGAATTCACGACAAACATAGCGAGTGGGAGTTTCGTCATAGTGGAAATATTCAAAGTCTCCATAGACTTTATTCGTGGAGGAATACACAATAGTCGCTTCGGGCGCGAAACGTCGTACTGCCTCGAGAACATTGAAAGAACCAAGTACATTCGTTTCAAAATCCAGTCTGGGATTTGCGATGGATGTTGTCATGGCAACTTGTCCCGCCAGATGAAAGATGACGTCAGGCTTATTGCCTTTTACGACTTTATCCATCATGGCGGAATCACGAACATCGGCTTGAATGAAATCAAGTTGACCTAATGATCGCAACCACGCCAGATTCTTATCGCTTCCAACGCGAGAAAGGTTGTCTAGTACGATAAGAATCTCTCCGCGTTTCAATACTTCCGAGGCAATGTTAGAGCCGAGGAAGCCGCAACCGCCATTAATGAGATATTTCATGGTTCCTTTCTATGTACATTGTTTTTCTGATGCCATCTTCCAAAGTGATCTTAGGTTCCCATCCCAATGCCTTGAGAGCGGAGATGTCCGTACAACTATCCATCAACTCGTTTTCCCTATAGGGAACGGCGCCAAAATTCAGGAGAGTGGCCGTGTTACCCGAAATTGACTTCGCCAATTTTACGAAATCTCTTATGGAAATACTTCTTTCGGAGGACACCTCGTACGATGTGAATCCAGAGTTGATGACATCAAGATGCTCCAAGACACAGGCAAAGGCCTGGACGACATCGTCAACGTATATGAAATGGCGTTTCTGTTCGCCGGGCGTCAGATCAATGCTAGGGGCGTTCCGCATCAGTTTGCGGAAAATCATAGTTGTGAATTTACTTTCGTCGTCGTATGGGCCATAGAAGTGTTCCAGAGCAAGGTTTACACATTGTATCTTTCCTGAGGCGTTTTGAAGCCATTCAAGAAATTGTTTCTTAGAAAGAGAATAATCGTTCACGCGTTTATCTATGATTGTGTCGGTATTGATGAATACCTTTGTCCTATGGGCTATGCCGAGTTGAAGCAGAGTAAGCGGAAGCATGAGATTCGCGGCCACGATATCGAGAATGTTGGTCTTGCCGCGACCATAGTTCGTCGCGCAGTGTATGATCACATCATACTCGTTGTCGGAGAAAAGCGTCTTGAGATCCACCTCGTCGATATTGATCCAATTGATGTTACGACATCCAAGAAGATGCCGAATTCTATCTGGTCGCGAGGTGGTACGCTTTAAGACAGTGATGTCATTTGACTTTGCAAGCAGTTTTAAAAGTGCACTGCCTAGAAAGCCCGTCCCTCCTGTTAACAGGATTTTTTTTGGTGTTTTCACTAGAGGTAGTATAACATAATTCGTGGACTTACGGTGAGATTTCTCTTATGGTATTGGGCGCGGTGAGCATTTATCCATAGTAATGGTGTAGATTAAGATTCCTCGCCGCTACGGGGTACGGGGCGGAATTCAAGCACACGCACTGTTTCGGGCGGTAGATCAACGCTGTATGCGCCATCTTTGAACTCCCAGGTCTCGTCGGTGAGAAGTTCGCGGGCGAGAGCCGGAGCTTCTCCGTTGAGGCGTAGTCTGGCCGTGAGGGGCTTCGTCCCTGAATTGAACACGGTGAGGTAACGATCGCCGAATTGCTCCACGAACAAGCCCGGGGTCTCGGACTTGGCGAGCTTGTTCACCGGCCTCCATCCGGCCTCTGAGATCAGTTTGCACACGGGTACATACTTCTTGAACAGCGGACGATGACGATTGTAGAGGTCGGGACGCGAGAAGTAGTGTCCGCCCGAGGCGTTCGGGCTGAAGAAGCTCGCGAAGATTCCGTATGCGAGCGCCCTCTGCATGTACTTGTCTACAAGATCGTCGGAGAACTTGTCGAAATTCACGTTCATCAGGAAGCAGTACGGCTTGCCGCCCGACATCGCGCGCCGATAGATTAGATCGTGGTCACTCATCGGCGTCCAGGCGCCCTCTCCGCGCGCGATCCACTTCGTCTCCTGTCCACCGTAGTCGCTGAACGGCACGAGCCATGGCCAGGAGTACGGGATGCCGTTGCCCATCAGGTAGCGGTTCATCGCATGGACGCGATTGGCCGTCTCGCGCACGTATTCGTACACCGAGAGGCATTTCGCCACGCCGAGTACGTGCGTGTCCACGGAGAAGACGAGCGGCGTGCGCGCGGCGGCGAAGTGAGCGCGGTTGAAGTCGAGGGACGGCGTCATGTGGGGTTCGGCGGAGTCAATGTACTCGCCGTCCACGCCTGCGGGCGGGACGCGCCCGGCGTATCGTTTCTCCCATGCGGGGTTTCTGAGCTTGAAAGCGTATTCGCCGCCCGGGAGGTCTGGGAGAGAGCAGAGGTTCCACACCGCGCCGCGGCACCAGGGCGTGTCTCGCACCGAACCGGTGATGCCTCCGTCCTCGTCGTGGTAGGTACTTACGCGCCATGCCTTCGCAACCGGCACGCCTGCGTCTGCCTGGCGGTTCGCCTCGGCGAGACAGTCCTCAAACGAGTAGGTTCCTGTCTTTCCCTTCATCGTCATCCACCAGCTTGTCGGTTCGGTGTAGTGGAACGTTGTGATGCCGTGCGCATCGTCCCAGCCTGGCTCGTTGTCGCCTTCCTTGATGCGGAAGCCGAAGTCCTCCCATCCTTCCACTGAGCTGATCTTCCTGAACGCCATCCAGAGCCCGTGGTCGTGCAGGCGCACGCGGTGGTGCTCCGGGAAGATGCTTTGGTACGCCGCGAGCGCGCCGCGGAATCCGTCCTGGGCGCGGAACGGGAACGTGAGGAAACGGAAATGCGCGGCGGGATGTTCGGGGGCGAAGCCGACGTCGAAGGCGATGTAGAGGACGCGCAGCGAGGCGTGGACGCCAGTGCGGAAGAAGACGGGCGCGTCTGGATCGTAGCCGACCGCCTTCCCTTCGGGCGCCGAGACCGCCCCGAAGGGCCAGCGCGCGAGCGCTCCGCATCCGGCGCGGTAGCCGGACGTGCTGCGGCGTTGTCCCGATTTAGGCCCGAGCGTCTCTGAGATGCGCGGGTCGCTCCACCATGTGATGGGGCCGTTGCCGTCGATGGGAATCGTGTAGACGAGAGTCACTGCGCGGTCGCGGCCTGTCGTCTCCTTCAGCGTCACGTCGTGGAACACGACGCTGTCTGCACGCGTCTCCGTCGTGTCCTGCACCGACACGCCGAGGGTCGTGCGTCCAGCAGGAGCAAGAGCGAAGCCGCTCCCTGACGCCACGTCGCGAATGATGTATCCGGGGACTTTGGGCAGACAGGCGGAAGCCGCGTCCACGCAGACCGAGTCGAACATGGAGGCGGATTTCGACGGATACGAGATGAAAGCGGGGGCGCGGAAACGGACTCGGCCCGGGCAGTAGCGGTAGAGCAGATAGGCGCTGACGGCCAGGACCGGCTTGTCTGGCACCACGTTCACGGTCTTTCGCTGCCATCCGCGCTTGGGGTCGCATGCGAATTCTGAAGCCTGTCCGTAGAGGCGGCTTCCGTCCATGAAGGCGATGTCGAGGTAGATCGAATAGTTGTACCCAGCCCCAGCCGCAGGCGCTTCAGCGAGACTCTCGGCGGACACTGCGAAGGGCGTGGCGTTCGTCTGCTTGAGGGTGATGTGCCAGCGCCAGCCGTTCTGGACCTTCGGATCGTCGGCGGGGTTTTCGCATAGAATCTCATTGCCTGAGCGTGTGCAGCCGCTCTTTCCGATTGCATGCCCCGAATCAAAAGAGAGCGGCCGCTCCTCGCGGCCGCCTGTCATATCTAGCGGCGACAGGGCGAAGGGCTCGGCGAAGGACGCTCCGCAGGCGAAGACGACAAAAGCGGCTAGGCATTTCAATGGCTGGCGGGGAAGGGGGCGGTTTTTCATGGCGAACAGTATACCATAAATGCCGCCGTGAATGCCGGCTAATGGATGAATGGTCGGACTGGCGGGGATCGGACCCGCGACCCCAACATTAAAAGTGTCGTGCTCTACCAACTGAGCTACAGTCCGGGCCGAAAATCGCGATATAGTATATCAAATTTCGGACGAGATGCAATCCCCCTCGCGCGGCGGGGGGAATTTTGGTAAAATGTCCGTGCTGCTTTAAAGGAGTGCAGAACACATGAAAGACCTCAAGGAAGCATACAAGACGATCGAGGCGGACCACTTCGCCCCGCGAATGGAGATATCGTTCATCGACGACGCCAAGCGCACCACTCTCTGCTATGAAAAGGTGACGTGGAACATCGGCGGCGAGGAGAAGGGCCTCAGATACGGCGAGAACCCGGGCCAGGAGGCCGCCCTCTACAAGCTCGTCAACGGCAACCTGGCCCTCGGCGAAGTGGAGACGATCCTCCCCGGCCGCTATCTGGCCTCGACGCCGGAGCTGCTCCAGAGCGGAAAGCACCCCGGCAAGACGAATGTCACCGACACTGACAACGCCCTCAACATCCTCCGCTATCTGATGGACAAGCCCTGCGCCGTGATCGTGAAGCACAACAACCCGTGCGGCGTGGCCGTGGCCGACACACTAGCCGAGGCGTATTTCCGCGCCAACAAGGCCGACCGGCTCGCCGCGTTCGGTGGCGCCATCGCCCTCAACCGCGACTGCGACATGGAGACGGCGAAGCTGATCGTCGAGAACTACGCCGAGGTGGTTGTGGCGCCAGACTTCGCCCCCGGCGTGATAGACCTCTTTGCCGCGAAGAAGAACCTCCGCGTGTTCCGCATCCGCAACATGGCCCGCCTCGCCGACTTCGTCGCGCAGACGGTGGTCGACTACAAGTCGCTCATCGACGGCGGAATCGTCGCGCAGATGAGCTTCGTCGCCAAGGCCCGCAGGCCGGAGGACTTCATGCCCGCCTACTGCAGCCGCAAGATCACCGACAAGGTGACTGGCGCGGTGTCCTTCGAAGAGCACAAGATAAAGCGCCTTCCCACGGAGAAGGAGTACGAGGACCTCGTTTTCGGATGGCTCGTGGAGGCCGGCGTCACCTCGAATTCCGTCCTGTACGTGAAGGACGGCGCCACCGTGGGCATCGGCACCGGCGAGCAGGACCGCGTGGGCGTGGCCGAGATCGCGCGCGACAAGGCGTACACCAAGCACGCCGACTGGATCGCGTGGGAGAAGTACGGTAAGCCGTTCAACGATCTGCGCCTCGTCTTCGGCGAGGACGACGGCGCCAGGAAGCAGGCCGAGATCATGGAGGAGACGCGTGCCGCGAAGGGAGGCCTCCCCGGGTGCGCGATGGTGAGCGACGCGTTCTTCCCGTTCCGCGACGGCGCGGAGGTGGGCATACGCGAGGGCATCACCTCGATTGTCCAGCCCGGCGGCGCGCTGCGCGACTGGGACGTCATTGACTGCTGCAACGACGCCGGTGTGGCGATGGTATTCACGGGGCAGCGCTCGTTCCGCCACTGATGGCCGATTTGCCCACAGCCGTCTACACCGCCTATCGGGGCTACGAGTGGTCGTGCCTCCCGCGCGGCGTATCCAGCGAGGAGCGCGACGACCTGTACCGCAGGGCGGCGGCGCTTAGGCCGGAGTTCCCGTCCGCTGATGACGTGCGGCAGGGCGTGGTGTCCAACGGGCGCGTCGCCGCGGCGTTCCGCGTGTGGAGCGTGCCGGGGTGGGACGCAGACGGGCGTGCGGCAGACTATTTCGCGTTCGCGTACTTCCCAGTGCTCGGCGCGGTGGAGGACAAGGACGTCTCGCGGCTTCTGGAGGATCCGTTCTTCCACATCCCTGAACGTAGCCCGCCCGAGAGCATACCATGGTACGGCGCTGACGCGCCGCCGTCTTCGCGCGAGGTGGCCGCGGCCAAGTCCGCGCCTGTCGATTCGCGCTTCTCGGAGCTTCTCTCACGGTATGTGAAGCGGGGCAGAAGGATCGACCTGCTAGAGGCGAGCGCTGGCGAGTACAAAAAACGCTGGATGTGGGAGTCGAGAAAGTGCCGATGGTGGATGATAGCCTTTTTTCTGCTGTTTCTTTTCACGGGCGTGCTGAGCTGGTTGACGAGGGCGTAGCGGCGAGACGAAAGGAGAGTCAACAAGAATGAGCCGGATAGCAGTTGTAGGATGCGAGGCGAGCGGCAAGACGGTGTTCATGGCCGCCATCACAGATCATTACAGGAGGCCCGACGCCGCCTGCGGATGCGTGCTGGTGCCCGAGAACTCCACGGCGAACAAGTTCGCCGCCTATCTCCACCGCTCCATGCGCCAGCTGCGCCAGTGGCCCGCCGCGACGAATCCGGACGAGACGCGCCGCATGGCCTGGACGCTCCGGCGCGGCGGCGAGACCCTTGCCGAAATCGAGATGCTCGAGTTCGGCGGCGAGACGTTCCGCGAGGCGTTCCGCGACGACTCTCCGCCAGAGACGCGCCGCAAGGCCGTGGCCGAACTGCAGGACTATCTGAAGAACGCCGACTTCGTCGTGGTGCTCGTCTCCCTCGCGCATGTGTTCCAGGATCCATCCGCCGTGGGCGCAGAGGACTTCGGCCGCGCGGTCGAGGCAGAATGGGCCACGCGCAATCTGCTGAAGTTCGTTGCGCATGAGATGCCGTCCGGCACGGGGATCGTGATTGGCCTCACGCAGGCGGACAGATTCGCGGACCGGCTCGCCGCCGCGGGCGGGCCCGCAGACGCTCTCTCGGAATACTGGCCAGGTGTACGCGCCGCCGCGCCTGACGTCCCCGTTCTGCCGGTGGCCTCTGTCAGCGCCACCGACTCCGCCGGCCTGCCGCTTGAAGGATACAACACCGACGGCATCATGCCGGTCATGCGCGAGTTCTCGCGCCATGTGTTCGGCGACGCAGCAGCGCTTGAGGCCGGTGCGATTCAGGCGAAGAATTCGCCGGAAGAACGTGAACCAGTGCGGCCGGTTCCCGAAGCGGCGCCGGTCCGAGCTGACGCGAAGAGTTCCGAGTCTGCAAAGACCCATGGAACAGTGAAGGCCGTGCTTGCCGTGTTTTTCGCGGTAGTGGCCGCATATGCGGTGCATCGTGCTCTGCGCACCCGCTTCCCGTCTGCCGCGAAGCCCCCTGCATGCACGAACGTCGTCTCCGCCGTGACGGTACGTGCCACAAGCGCGATGAACGGCATTCCGGCTGTCGTCTCGTCCCCGGCCGATGCTACAAACAATCCGCCTGCAGCAGCGCCGTCTTCCGTCAGTACAACTGGCGGTTTGGCGGCAGTCGTTTCGCCGGCCGTGACTTCAATCGTTGCGAAGACCTCTTCGTCCAGTCCGACCGGTGGTCTGGCCGTTGCCGCCTCGCCTTCCACAAACGCAACGGATAAACTGCCCGCAGCCGTTCCGCACGACGTGTCTTCGTCCTTCGCTTCGCTTGTTTCGGCTCTTGACTCGGAGGATGCAGAGCGTGCGCGCCGCCTTGTAGAGGAGATCGGGCGCTCCGACGGGCTTTCGGACGAGCAGAAGGGACGTCTTTCAGCGGCGAAGAAACTCTGCTCGCTGCTTGAGCGCGCCTTCGATGGCGACGTGGCGGCGCAGACCTCTCTTGCCGAGGCATATTACGGGGGCAAGGTCTTCGCCAGGAAGAACCTTCCCCGCGCGCATCTTTGGTACACCATCGCCGCGAATTCGGGCGGTGTGAAGGCACAGCTGGCGTTGGCGGTGATGTACGAGGAAGGGCAGGGCGTGCGGCCGGATGCCGCCGAGGCGCGCTTCTGGTATAGGAAGGCGGCGGAGGGAGGAGAGGCGGACGCGATGTACCGCGTGGGCGTCGACTCGTATTCCACCAACGCCACTCCGCAGCAGAAGTCGGAGGCGAATACCTGGTTCCGCAGGGCCAAGAAGGCCGGCTCCAAGATACCCAACCTCGACGCCTGGATCAAGCTCACAGAATGAAGTCGTGGAATTAGGTGTCTCTGTTTGGTAAAAACTGCCGAATGGGGATTGACTACGCGCCGTTTTTTTGGTTAAATATCTTTTCCTTACGCCCCGTCGGCGATTTGAAAGTCGGCGGGCGCGCCGGCGGGGTCTCCGCCGGCGGACAACGGACAAACACCCCGTAAGGGGCACAAAGCCACACAAAGAAAGAAGAGAAAGATGCAGAAGACAACTCGCGGAACGAACCCGGGCGACGCCCGGAAGTGGTTCCTCGTGGACGCGAAGGACCAGCCCCTCGGGCGTCTGGCCGTCGTGATCGCGAACAAGCTCAGAGCGAAGGATCTCCCCACATTCGACCCGTCGGTGGACGCCGGCGCGTTCGTGGTGGTGATCAACGCGGCCTCCGTGAAGCTCACGGGCAAGAAGGAGGAGCAGAAGGAGTACCAGCGCTATTCCGGCTACAGAGACGGACTCAAGCGCTTCACCGCCGCCCAGATGCGCGCCAAGCATCCCGAGAGGATGATCATGGAGGCCGTATGGGGCATGCTGCCGAAGAACACCATCGCGCGCAAGATGATGACGCGCGTGAAGGTCTTCGCCGGCCCGGAACACACACACGCGGCGCAGAAGCCGGAACAGATCACGCTCTGAAAGGAATCTGGAAATGGCCAAGAAAATGATTTCCGCCGGAACGGGCCGCCGCAAGACGGCCGTCGCCCGCGTCTCCCTCGTCGAGGGGTCGGGCCTCTGGACAGTCAACCGCGTTGAGCTCGAGAAGTACATCACCTCCGAAGCCCTGCGCGACTATCTCAAGCAGCCCATCGCGATCTCGGGCTACGACCTCACGAACGTGGACGTCGTGGTGTTCGCCAAGGGCGGCGGCTGCGCCGGCCAGGCCGGAGCCATCCGCCATGGTCTCGCCCGCGCCCTCGTCGCGGCCGACGCGAATCTGCGCGCCGCCCTCAAGAAGGCCGGCTGCATGACCCGCGACGCTCGCATGAAGGAGCGCAAGAAACCCGGTCAGCCGGGCGCCCGCAAGCGCTTCCAGTTCTCGAAGCGCTAATCGGCGCAGAATCGGCCGCCATCGTCGCGGCCGCCCAAGCGACAACGGGCCGCCGCGGAAGGAGACTTCCACGCGCGGCCCCTTGTTAACATATCAGAAAGGCATCATGGCATTAGGCATTTTCAAGAAGCTGGTCGCGCTGGTGACCGGCAAGAAGTCGGATGAATCCAGAAAGGGCCAGAAGAACCAGGCCCAGCAGCAAAAGAACGGACGCGGCAAGCACGGTTCCCGCGGCCGTCATGGCAAAGGCCAGGGGGAGAAGCGTCCCCAGGGCGGCGCGGCCCAGCAGCAGAGGCAGCCGCAGAAGCCGCGTGCGGAGCGCCAGCCGCGCGCCGGGCGCCCCCAGCAGAACCGTCCACAGCAGGACAAGCCGCAGCAGGAGCGCCCGCAGCGCTCGGAGCGTCGCGGCGAACGGGGCCGCCGCGGAGACAGGCGCGGCCCGCGCGGGACAAACACAGCCGCGAACGAGATGCGCCCGGGCGGCGTGATGTCGCCCGAGGAGATGGCCCAGCGCAAGGCCGAGCACGAGAAGTGGTCCGTCGACCAGTTCGTCGTGGAGCCCGCGGAGGGCAAGAAGCGCTTCCACGACTTCGACCTCCCGTCCGAGGTGATGCACGGCATAGCCGACCTCGGCTTCCAGTACTGCACCGAGATCCAGGCCCTTTCCCTCCAGAACGCGCTCGACGGCAAGAACGTCGCGGGCAAGGCCCAGACCGGATCCGGCAAGACGGCTGCGTTCCTCGTCGCGATTCTCACCCGCTACCTGCGCACGCCCGACCTCCGCGCCAAGGCCGGCGGCACGCCGCGCGCACTTGTGATAGCCCCCACCCGAGAGCTCGTCATCCAGATCTGCAAGGACGCCGCCGCGATCGGCAAGTACTGCGCCCTGCGGTCGCTCGCGATCTACGGCGGCATGGACCTCGAACGGCAGCGCGAGGAGCTCCTCGACGCGCCCGTCGACCTGCTTGTCGCCACACCCGGCCGCCTCCTGGACTTCTGCAAGCGCGGCGTCATAAACCTCGGCAACGTGGACACCCTAGTCATCGACGAGGCCGACCGCATGCTCGACATGGGCTTCATCCCCGACGTGCGCGACATCATGCGCCGCCTCCCCCACAAGAGCAAGCGCGCCACGATGCTCTACTCCGCTACGCTCACAGACCGCGTGATGGAGCTCGCCTCCGCTTGGATGGACGCTCCCGTGAAGGCCGAGGTCGAGAGCGAGCACAACGCCACCGACACCGTCCGGCAGATCGTCTACATCATCCGCGCCGACGACAAGTTCAAGGTGCTCTTCAACCACATCGCCCTCCACCCCGACGCCCGCGCGATAGTGTTCTGCAACCGCAAGGACACCACCGAGGACGTCTGCGAGTCCCTCGCCCGCCGCGGCGTGAAGTGCGAGATGCTCTCCGGCGACGTGAGCCAGAACAAGCGCCTCGCCGTCTTGGAGGACTTCCGCGCAGGCAAGACGAAGATCGTGGTGGCCACCGACGTGGCCGGCCGCGGCATACACGTCGACGACATCGAGTACGTGATCAACTTCGACTTCCCCTACGAGGCCGAGGACTACGTCCACCGCATCGGCCGCACCGGCCGCGCCGGCAACACCGGCATCGCAATCTCCTTCGCGGACGAGGACGAGTCCTTCGCCATCCCCGACATCGAGGAGTACATCAACGAGCCGCTCAAGTGCACGATGATCTCCGAGGACGACCCTCTAATGAAGCCCCTCGAGAAGCTCGCCCGCGGCCAGCGCGCAGAGCTCGCCGCCGTGGACGAGGCCGCAAAGGCCGAGGTCGACGCCCGCGAGGCGGTCACGGAGGCCCAGAAGGCCGCCGCCGCCGCGATGATCGGCGCCCGCGACGGGATAGTCGTGAAGAACGCCGCCGGACGCGAGGGTGTCGCCGCCGCGGTGGACGACAAGTTCGTGCCTCGCCCGATAGCCCAGTTCGGCGACGAGACGCTGGAGCCCAAGCCCGGGCCCCGCGACGAGTCCGACGCCTACACCAAGCCCGTCGAGCAGAAGACTCGGTTCGAGGAGTGGAAAGTGTGATTAGTCGTTAGTCGTTAGTCGCTAGTCGTTAGTCGCTAGTGGCTGGTGGCGAAAGAGAAAGAAATGCTTAGAATCGTGAAATGGGCGGCGAAGGAGCCGCAGGCGAAGGCGGTGACGCGTTTTCTTGAGCGCAGCGCCTTCCCCGAGGAGGCCGAGAAGGCCGCCGCCGAGGTGCTCGCCGCCGTCCGCAGGGAGGGCGACGCCGCCGTGGCGCGCTATGTCGCTAAGTTCGAGGGCGCGAAGCTCTCGCCCAGGGACTTCCGCGTGACGGACGCCGAGCTCGCCGCCGCCGAGGCGCAGGTGCCGCCGGCGATGAGGCGCGCCGTGAAGGACGCCTATGCGCGCGTGGTCCGTTTCTCCCGCGCTTCGCTGCGCGCTCCATGGAAGATGAAGACGCCCAGAGGCGGTACCGCCGGGGAGTTCTTCTCGCCGATGGACCGCGTGGGCGTTTATGTTCCTGGAGGAACGGCGCCGCTCGCGTCGACGGCTGTGATGACTGTCACGCTCGCCGCCGTGGCCGGAGTGAAGGAGATAGTCGCGTGCACGCCCGCAGGGCCGTCCGGCGCGCCGAATCCGGTCCTCCTCCACGCCCTCAAGCTCGCGGGCGCCACCGAGATATACCGCGTGGGCGGCATACAGGCCATCGGAATGATGGCCTTCGGCACGAAGACAGTGAGGAAGGTGCAGAAGATCGCAGGCCCCGGCAACGCCTACGTCACCGCCGCCAAGCGGCAGGTCTACGGATACGTGGGAATCGACCAGGTGGCCGGTCCGTCCGAGATCGCCGTGCTGGCCGACGGCACGGTGCCGGCCGCATGGGTCGCCGCCGACCTGCTCAGCCAGGCCGAGCACGGTTCCGGTTGGGAGAAGTCGCTTCTCGTGACGAATTCAAGGGCGTTTGCCGAAGAGGTGAAGCGCGAACTCCTCGCTCAGACGGAGGCGCTTCCACGCAAGGCGCTCGTGAAGCGCGTGATCGACAGAGACGGAATCCTCTTCGCGGTCGCGCCGACGCTTGAGGACGGCATGGAGCTTGTGAACCGCTTCGCCCCTGAGCATTTCGAGATAATGTGCAGGAACGCGACGACGCTCATGAAGGGTGTGCGCAGCGCGGGGGCTGTGTTCGCTGGCGCGTGGACGCCGGAGTCGGCGGGCGATTTCGTGGCGGGCCCGTCCCATGTGCTGCCCACCGGCGGCGCCGCCAACATGTTCAACGGCCTCACACCCGACGACTTCCGCCGTCGCCACAGCTTCGTGGCGTTCACGCGCGCTGACCTGGCCGAGACCGCGCCCACAATCGCTGCCTTCGCGCAGACCGAAGGGCTCGGTGCGCACGGCCGCGCCGCATCAATCCGCTTCGAATGAAAAGCAAGGAGAAACGATGAATCTTGAAGAACAGGTGAAGGCAATGCTCGACGCGCTCCGCCCGATGTTGCAGAACGACGGCGGCGACCTCGAGTTCGTGAAGATGGAGGGCAAGACGGTGACGCTCAAGCTCGTTGGGCATTGCGGAAGCTGCCCGTACGCGATGCTCACGCTGAAGTCCTACATCGAGACGAAGCTGCAGGAGCTCGATCCGGAGATCGTCGTGGAAAGAGCGGTCGAAGAGACCGCAGGAGGTGCCGCATGAAGACGATCAACGTCTCCCTGGTGGGCGTCGGCGGGCAGGGCATCCTGCTCACCGCCAATCTTCTGGCCCAGACGGCCGCGATCGCCGGCATGGACGTGAAGAAGAGCGAGATACACGGCATGGCCCAGCGCGGCGGCAGCGTGATCTCCTCCGTCCGTTTCGGCACATGCGTGTACTCCCCGATCATCCCCGAGGGGCAGAGCGACATCCTCGTGGCGTTCGACCGGCTTGAGGCGCTGCGCTGGAGCCACTTCCTCGCGAAGGACGGCAAGGCCCTGATCAACAACGTCGATCTCGTGCCCGTGACGGTCTCCAGCGGACTTCAGCAGCCGCTGGCCGACTTCGACGTGCGCCTTGCGAAGGCGTTCCCGGACGCTCTCGTGGTGGACGCCCCGGCCCTTGCCCGCAAGGTCGGCAACGAGCGGACCATGAACATGGTGATCGCCGGCGCGCTCTCCGTGCTCGCCCCGTTCAAGGAGTCGCAGTGGCAGAAGGCGCTCGAGGCCAGCCTCACCGGCAAGAAGGCCGCTCTTCTTGACGTGAACCGGCAGGCGTTCGCCCTCGGCCGCGCCGCCGTCGGCGGCGGTTCGGCCGCCTGAAGCCCGCGAACTTTTTCGCGATAGGCTCAGTGGCCGCAGGACACCTGGCCGCAAGGCCCAGACCAGAAAATGAGTATGAGGTGCGCATCATGAAAAACATTGCAGAAAGATTTCCCGCAACCACTCTCTGGGCCTTCGGCAGGCGCGCTGCGGCGCTGGTCGCGCTGACTGGGGCTTTCGCCGTCGGCGCGGCCACGCTCGACGTGACGCAGTACGGAGCGAAGGCGGACGGCTCGACCGACTCCACCGCCGCCATCCAGAAGGCCATCGACGAGTGCAGCGCCAAGGGCGGCGGACGTGTCGTCGTCCCCGCCGGCGGAGTGTACAAGACGTACACCATCAACCTCAAGAACAACGTGGAGCTGCACATCGACCGCGGCGCCACTCTCAAGGCCGGCGAGGATCCCTACAAGTTCCCCGAGTTCGCGCCGACGGACGTCTGGCATGTGGAGCGCTCTCCGCGCTTCAACAAGCGCGCGATGTTCTATACGGTGGGCCAGACGAACGTCGCCATCACCGGCGCGGGTACGATCGACGGCAATGCCGAGGCGTACCATGAGCGCGTGGACGGACGCTGGCGGCGCATCAGCCACACGAACATCACGGGTCGCTGCGTCTTCTTCGTGGGCTGCCGCGACGTGCGTCTAGATGATGTCCTCATCTACCATCCCTGCGGCTGGAGCACATGGTTCTTCGACTGCGACCGCGTGGGCTGCAGGGGCGTGCGCATTGAGTGCCACCGCGAGTTCCCCAACGGCGACGGACTGCACTTCGGCGGCTGCCGCGACGTGACGGTGAGCGACTGCGTGATCGACGCGCAGGACGACGCGCTCATAGTCCGCACGCACCAGGAGCAGATGCGCGTGCCGCGTCCGTGCGAGAGGATGACGTTCGCGAACTGCGTGCTGCGGTCGAACCAGAGCGCGATACGAATTGGCTGGACGGGGGACGGGCCTATACGCGACGTCTCGTTCGACAACATAGTGTGCGCCTACTCCCGTCTGGGCGTTCAGTTCTATCTGCCGCCGGAGCCGCCGCCGCCCGCGGAGTACATGGATCCGCCGCGCGGGAGGGGGCTTGTGCCGCCGCCGCGCTCCGCGCGCCTGCCGTTCTCCGTGGAGAACGTCCGCTTCTCCAACATGACGATCGAGAGCTTCGAGGCGCCGTTCTTCATCGACATCGGCCGCACGGAGAACGTCGCGTTCATCAAGGACATCTCCTTCTCGCACTGCCGGTTCAAGGCGCAGAGGCCGCCCGTTGTGAAGTGCCGTCCCGAGGACGGCGTGAGTGATTGGCGCTTCTCGGACGTCACGTTCGAGATCGCCAAGCCGCGCGGCGGTTCAAAGCCGAGCGGCAGGTATGCCGGCACGTTCTTCGAGAACGCCGATAACATCGTCCTCGACAACGTGAAGTGGACCTGGCTTCCCCAGAACACGCCGGAGTGGAGCCTCACGCTGGAGCAGGACGGTTCCAAGAAGCCGATAGTCGTGGAGGGCGTGCGGCAGATCTGCCGCGTGGAGGAAGGGCGCGGCGGAAAGAGGCGTTATGTGTACGACTCGCTCACCGACGGCCAATACACGTGGAAGATCGCGGTGGCGCTCGAGTCGCGGGCGGTCCCGGGTGGCGTCGCGTGGTGCGGCGAAGTCGTGAACAACGACCCTGGGCTGTGCGTCACGGCGTTCGACGGGCCGTTTTCGGACAACATGCGCGTCGATCCGGCGGAGGCGGCGCTCTATCTGCCAGAGGGGCTTGGGAGGCGTCTCAGCTTCTTCCCGTCGGAGAGGGAGCTTTCGTCGCTCGCTCCGCTCAAGGGATGGAGGGCGCCGGCATACTGGCGCAGCGTGGGCAACGGAATGGCCGCGCTGGACACATGCATCTATCCGTCCGCGCGGTATCCGATGCCGTGGGGGGCGCTTGAAACGGGTTTCGGCACGCGCTATGCGGGCGTGCACGACGCGGCCGCGGCGCCGAAGCGTCTGCACTTGAGGTGGAGCCCGAATGAGAACTCGGCTGCATTCGCCTTCAAGCACGTGTTCTCGCTTCCGGCGGGCGGCGAATGGAAAATCCCGGAGACCGTGTTCGCCGAGGAGGACGGCGACTGGCACGCGGCCGCCAGGCGTTACCGCGCGTGGTACGACTCCGCCCATGCGGTGCGCGCCGCCGCGCCCGACTGGACGCGCGACCTCACGGGCTGGCTGCTCGTGATCATGAAGCAGCAGAACGAGGAGCTGATGTGGCCCTACACCGACATCCCGAAGCTCTGCGACGCCGCCGAGCGCAACGGCCTCAACTGCATCGGCCTCTTCGGCTGGACCGTGGGCGGGCACGACCATCTCTATCCCGACTACGACGCCGACCCCAAGATGGGCGGCGCCGAGGCACTCAAAGCGGGGATCGCCGAGGCCCACCGCCGCGGCATCAAGGTGTGCATCTACGCGAACGGACAGCTCCAGCAGATCGGCGCCACGAAGTTCTGGGACGAGCACGGCCGCCGCCTCGCCCTCCAGAGGAAGGACGGCTCCTTCGAGATCCAGACGTACCACAAGTACAGCAACATCCCGAAATACGAGTTCGCGCTCGGCTGCCTCTGCGGAGCGGCTTGGCACGACAGGATGCTGTCGCTTGCCCGCCAGGCCTCGGGCTTCGGCGCGGATGCGATACTCTATGACCAACTTGGAATGTTCCAGCCGTTCGAGTGCTGGGGCGAAGGCCACGGCCACCCCGTGCCTCGGTACACATACGGCGAAGAGCGCCCCGGCTTCATCCGCTCCATAGCGGACGCGATGCACAAGACCAATCCCGACTTCGCCGTGTTCACCGAGGGCCTGCACGACTCGGTGCTCGACTCCATCGCCTTCTTCCATGGCTGCCAGTACGGCGCGTTCGACGCGGAGGTGAAGTCCGTTCGCGAGCGCGCGGCGGGGAAGCGCGGGAAGTCCGACGCGTTCCCCGAGATATGGCGCTACACGTTCCCGGAGCTTGTCTCGACGATGCGCTTCCCAACGCCTATGGCCACGCGTCCTGTGGCCAACTACGCGGCGGTGATGGGGCTGCGCCACGAGATAGAGGTGCGCTACATGCCCGACAGGAAGTATCTCCTGGAAGGCAAGGTGCCGGCGCGCGAAGACTACGGGACCGTGAACAACCCCCCGTCGCTCGCCTCCATGCAGAGCGTCGCGCCCGCCGAGGCGAGCGCATATCTGAAGTCCGTCTGCGACTTCCAGCGCGCACACGCGAAGTACCTGATGCGCGGCAGGTTTATGGACGATAAGGACTTCACCTGCAAGGGACGCGGACTCGTCGCGAAGCGGTTTGTGGCTGACGACGGCACGAGCGCGGTGTGCGTGTGGAACGCAGGCGAGAAGCCCGCGGCGGTGAGGATCGACGGCCTCGGCGCGCCGAAGGGCGTGTTCGCGCCTGGCGACGAAGCGGCGGAGGGGCCGCTCGCGGCGGATTCACTTAGGCTCTACGTCTTCGACGCCGTGAAGGGCCGGTGACAGATCGCCGCGGAATGCCGCCACGAGCGCCTTCGCCTCGGCTATGGTGTGGATGGTGTTCAGACGTCTGCGCAGTTCCGCTGCCGAGGGCCGTCCGTTGAAGTAGCGGAAAAGCTGCGTTCGGAAGGCGGCGGTTACGAAGTCGTCGAGGGAGCCGATGTGGTCGGAGGGGAAGTTCCTTGCGAGCTGTGCGTGGAACTCGAGGAGGGCGGCGAGATGCGCGTCGAATGTCCTGTCCTGCATGGCGACGCGTCGCTCCGGGGTCTCCAGCTCCTCTGGGGCGCCGCCGTTGACCAGGTCCGCGAACAGCCACGGGTTGGCGAGCGCGGCACGTCCCACCATTATCGCCGATACGCCTGTCTGTGCCATGGCTGCGGCCGTCGTGGGGTTGTAGACGCCGCCGTTTCCAGTGACCGGGATTCTGGCCTTCTGCACGAACTGCGCGAGAAGGTCGAGATGCGCAGGGCCGGAGTGCTTCTGCGAGGTGAAGCGGGCGTGGAGCGTCACGCCGGCGCAGCCGGCATCCTCGGCGGCGGCGAGAAGCTCGAACATGAGCACCCTGTCAGGCCTGGTGCCGAGGCGTATTTTGACCGATACGGGGAGCGACGTCTCGGCGGCGATGGCCTTCAGGCAGTCGTGCACGAGCGGCGGACGCGCGCCGAGCGCGGCGCCGGCGCCTTCGCGTACAATGTTGGGCATGGGGCATCCGGCGTTGAGGTCTATTCCCGCGAAACGGTCGAGGGCGGTGGCCTCGCGGGCGGCGAAGGCGAGCTCGTCCGGGACGGCGCCGAATATCTGGCAAATCACGGGACCTTCGCCGGGCATAGTCTCCATCAGGTGCCGCGTGGGCGACGAGCCGTGGGCAAGGCCTGCGGCACTGACCATCTCGGTGTAGGCGAGAGACGCGCCATAGCCGCCGCAGACGAGGCGGAGCGGGGCGTTCGTGAAGCCTGCGAGCGGGGCCAGGACGTATTTCAAGGAAACCTCACCTTGCTGCGTCGTAGGGTTCGCCGTCGTCTATGTACGTGAGCTCGAACGGGGCTGCGCGGTCGCCGGTTTTGCGGGAGACGTATTTCACGCGGACGAGCCTCTTGGCGGAGCCGTCGGGGTTTTTCTCCACGATGCGTTCACAGGGGGACTTGAATTCGACGGCGCTCTGGCCGGGGGTCGTGCGTGTAAATCCTAGGAGCGTGCCGTCCTTGCCGTAGGAGAACACGTCCTTCCAGCGGCGGGGCAGCGCGACGAGGGGGTCGCAGTAGACTCGTTCGGGGTTCGAGCAGTCTATGGAGACGAGGCGCTTCCCGTCGTATTCACGCTTCTCAAAGGGGATGGGGTAGAACGAGATTATGCTCGGGGCACCGTATTCGGTGCCGTGGGTCTTGGCGAAGACGGCAACATCAATGCGTTCGTGCAGGTCGCGGCGGTCGATCACGATCTGTGCGAGGCCGTTTGCGGGGTCGCGCAGCGTTTCGCCGAGTGGTGTTGATATCTTCACTGCGTCGGAAGGACCGTGTACGACCTTCCAGGCGAAGACGGCGTGCGGGTCGTTCTCGGGAAGCGTGCGGGCGTTGAAGATGAACGAGCGTTCGGCGTCGGGGCCGCGCAGGACAACTCCGATCGCGCACGGCGTGGCGAACAGGAATTCGATCATGGTGTCGGAATAGTCGCGCCCGGGAAGCGGCATTCTGATGGGGAAGAGTTTGGAGTTCACGGGCGCGATTCCCACGGCGGGCGGCACTTCACTGGGCTTGAGCGAGTGGGCGCGCTCGGCCACGGCCTTGATGTCGAGCGACTTCGCGTCGAAGACGGTGGGGTGGGCCTTGGGGGACAGGTAGTCGGATTCCGACTTCACGCGTGTGCGGCGCAGAAGCCATTGGATCGTGGGGCCGCCGAGGCGGCGGCGCAGGATGTACTCCTTTGTGGGGCGGTGGAACGACGCGGAGGCTGCGAACGCGGCCTTCATGAACGGCTGGTCGGACCACGAGGCGCCCAGAGACACCACCTGGAATGGCGCGGAGGCGGGGAACACGTCGCCTATGCCGTCGACTCCGAAGTCCTTGTTCGCGGGGAACAGGACTACCTGGTTGTTCATGTAGGCGTGGTTCATGCGCTGCGCAAGACCGGGTTCGGTGAGCGAGGCACGGGCCATCGATCGCCAAAGAGGGGTGTTCATGCGCGCGCGCGAGGCGTTGACGAGGGTGAATCGGCCGGGGAAGATGACGAACGGGTGGTCGATGTCGAGATTGCGCTTCACGGCGTCGGGCGGGAGGCTAACGGAGGTGAGAAGGGGGTAGTCGGCCGTGTTGAGACGTGAATGGTTGCGGTCGCGGTTCATGTACACGTCGCCGCCGTTCCCGGCGCCTGTGCCCTCGGATATCCAGGCGGAGACGTAGGGACGCTCGGGGGAGTCGGGCTTGGATGCGGAATAGCGGTCCGCAAGGGGTGAAGGCGCGTTCTCGCCCGTCAGCTTCAGTTTCGCGTTGAAGAAGCCGCTTTCGAAGTCCCACACCACATTCGTCTCCGAGAGCGTTACCGAACCGCCGAAAGGCACGAGGGCGGGTTCGGGGATGGGACGGCCGAAGACGGGGCTGTGGGCGGTTTTGCGTGCGCGTTCGACGATTTCGGCGAAGCGCGGCTCGTTGCGTATGCGGGCTAAGTCGTTGTCCTTCTCTATGGCATTCGCTTTGCGAAAGCCGAAGTCCACGGCGAGCGAAAGCTCGTCGAGCGCGGCCTGGGGCGGATCGCGGTGGGCGAGCGCGCAGGCCAGGTTGTAATGCCAGGTGGCGTCGCCGGGGATGAGCTTCACACCTTCGCGGCAGACTTTCTCCATCTGCGCGGCGTCGCCGCGGCGCAGCGACGCCATCAGCATCTGCCGAAGGCGCTGGTGGCGCTGCCAGACGGACGGCATCTGCCACACCGGAAGGGGCGTCTCGGGCGGAGGCGGCGGGGTGCCGGCCGGAGGCTCGGCGGCGGACATGTACAATGCTGCCGTAATAATGAAAACTAGGCAAAATTTCATGTGGCGTATTTTACAGTATTCCCGCGAAGTCCGCAATATGGTAAAATATCCGCCACACCCCGCTGCAGACAGGCGGGAGAAAGCAAGGAAAGAGAAGATGGCCAAGGAAGAAAAAGTCGGAATGCGGATCAAGATGTACCGCGACAAGCTGAAGATGACGCTGGGGAATCTCTCCGCCAAGAGCGGAATACCCGTGGCGACGATTGCGTCGATAGAGGACGGAGAAGTGCTGCCGGCCCTTGGTGTGCTCACGAAGCTCTCCCGCGCTCTCGGCCAGCGGCTCGGCACGTTCATGGACGACCAGTTCAAGCCCGATCCCATCATCACGCGCGCCGAGGATCTGCAGTCCGCCAAGGCGTCCGACCATGTCAACTCCCTCGGCTATTCGTCGCACTCCCTCGCCGTAGGCAAGCCCGACCGCCACATGGACCCGTTCCGAATCGAATTCTCGGCGGACGGCGTGGACGAGCTCTCCTCCCACGAGGGCGAGGAGTTCATCATCTGCATCTCGGGCGAGGTTGAGCTGACCTACGGTGTGGACAAGACCGTTCTCAAGGCCGGAGACACCGCATACTACAATTCGGTCGTGAAGCATGGTCTCAGAGCCGTCGGCGGCAAGCCCGCCTCCATCTACGGCATCGTTTTCATGCCGTTTTAAAGCTCTCTTCGAGTTGTGAGATTGTGAGATTGTATGATTGTGAGATTGAGAGATTGAGAGATTGTGGGATTGAAAGATTTAATGTATTTCGTTAAATCACACAACCACACAACCAAGCAATCACACAACCAAACAACCAAACAACCACACAACCACACAATCATACAATCTCACAATCTTACAATCACACAACCACACAATCACACAATCACACAATCACACAATCACACAATCCAACCAACCAACCACCTGCAGGAGAACACAATGATCAACCGTCGCCAGTTCCTCGGTACGTCAGCCGCCTTCGCGGCTCCGTTCCTTTTCCCCGGCTGCTGCTCGTGCTGCGGCTCTACCGCGCGCAAGTTCGCCGCCAACGAGCTCGTGAACGTGGCCGTGATCGGCTATGGCCGCATCGCCCACACGATGGACGTTCCGAAGACCATCTGCTTCAAGGACCTCTGCCGCTTCGTCGCGGTGAGCGACCTTGACTCCAACCGCGTCGCCTACGGCAAGAAGTGCATCGAGGAGCGCTATGCGAAGATGGGGATACAGCAGCAGATCCGCACCTACGGTGACTACCGCGAGATGATAGCCGATCCCTCGATCGACGCCGTGATGCTCTGCATCCCAGACCACCAGCACGCGATCGTGGCCACCGACTGCCTTCTCGCCGGCAAGCACATCTGGCTTCAGAAGCCCTTCGCCCAGACGATCCAGGAGGGACGCGTGATCGCGAACGTCGCCAAGCTCAAGAACCGCGTGGTGCAGGTGGGCTCCTGGCAGCGCAGCGTGATGCAGTTCCACCGCGTCTGCGAACTGGTGCGCAACGGACGCATCGGCAAGGTCGTGCGCGTGGAGGTGGGCATCGGCCTAGACAAGTCCGGCGGTTGCCGCACGCCCGAGCCAGTGCCCGCAAACCTCAACTACGACGCCTGGCTCGGGCCGACGGACCCGACGGCGCCCTACAACTGGACGCGTGTCCACACTCAGAATCTCAAGAAGATCGGCGACCGCCCGGGCTGGATCCAGCTTGCGCCCTACGGCTGGGGCATGATCACCAACTGGGGCGCGCACCACCTCGACATCGCGGCGTGGGGGCTCGGCGCGGACCCCGTCTCCGTACGCGGCACGTGCGAATGGATGGACCTTTCGGGCGACAAGCTCTGGAATGTCCACACCCACTACGACCTCCACTACTCCGTGGCCGGAGCGGACGTTCATGTGTGCGACAAGTTCCCCATGGGCGTGAAGTTCATCGGCGAGAACGGTGAGTGGCTCTACTGCATGCGCGGCGCGGCGAAGGTCACGCCCAGCGACCCGGACGTGCCCTCCAACGGCAAGATGAAGCCTCTCATGGCCTCCAAGAACAAGCTCCTTGAGCCGATCGCCAATCCCGAAGTGAAGCTTCTCACATCCAGCGACCATTGGAAGAACTGGCTTGAGGGCATCCGTCTCGGCGATCCGTCCCACACCGTCACGAACGCCGAGGGCGGACACCGCTCCACCGCGTTCTGCTCGCTCGGCCGCATGTGCATGGAGCTTTCGCGCGGCAAGAAGGACGGGGGCTCGCTCTCCTGGAACGCCGCCGTCGAACGCACCGGTAACCCCGAGGCGGATAAGATGCTCGCGCCGTTCGCGCGCGGCAAGTACGACCTTGTGCCGTCGCTCAAGGCCGCCGGTCTCGATCCTGTGAAGATGATGAACGTGTGATGACCGCGCGCGCTATCGCCGCGGCCCTCGCATTTGCGTTCGCCGTCCCGCCCGCCGCCTGTGCGGCGGGCTATCCTTGCCACGGCGTGAAGCCGGGCAGGATTCGCCTGGGCGGCGAGCCGGGGCGGCGCCTCGCCTTGGCGATCACGAACAATTTCCTCAAGATCGACTTCTCCCGTGAAATTCTGCCGTCCTTCCGCAAAAAGGACGCTTCCGCAGGAGAGCCGGTCGGGCTGGGGACGCTGATAGAGGCCGCCACGCTGTTCGCCGTCTATTCGAAGCGCGCCGACGTGCTGGCGGCGAAAAAGGCGCTTGTGGCCGAGACCGTTGCCGCCCAGTCCCAGGACGGCTACATCGGCCGGCTTCCCTCCGAGAAACGCCTTGATGGCCTCGGCGACATACCCGAGTGTTCGGCGATTGTGAGGGGGCTTGTGCGCGACTACGAGATCTTCGGCGAGACGAACTCTCTTGCCGCCGCATGCCGGGCGGCGGACTGGGTACTCTCCAAATGGGCCGATCTCCCTCCCGACTGGAACCTTGGTCCCGCCGGCGAATTGATGTTCTGCGACGGTCTTGCCGACGCCATGCTACGCCTCGCCGCGGCATCCAAAGACACGCGCTATATGCGCTTCTGCTGCCGTGAACGCCATATCCAGGAATGGCGTCCGCAGATCGTATGCGGGCGCGACAATGGCCTTGACGGCCACGTCGCCGCGTGGCTCGGCCAGTGTGGTGCGCAGCTCTCACTCTTCGCCGTGGATCCTTCTTCCGAACTCCTCGAACCCTCTGGCGCCGTGCTGAAGTTTATCATGCACGGTGACGGCGCCGCCGTGACCGGTTCTCTCGGCTCGTGGGACTGCTGGAGCGCCGACCAGGATGGCGTGATCGCCTGCGGCGAGACTTGCGCAACAGCCGCCGCGCTTTCGCTCTACGACCAGTTCATGCTCCTTGGCCCCAAGGCCGCCTTCGGCGACATAATTGAGCGCACCGTCTTCAACGCTCTTTTCGCCGCGCAAAGCCCAGACGGACGGCGTACGCGCCGCTACGTGCCGTTCGAGGGGGTACGCTTCTATTCCGATTCCGAACATGGCTGTTGCCCCAACAGTTTCCGTCGCGCCATGGGTGAGTTGCCCGGCTTGTTCTACTATGCCGACGACAGTTCCATCTACGTGAACCTGTACTCCCCCTCCGAGGCCGAGATCGAGGTGGGCGAGCGCACAGTGCGTCTTCGCCAGGAGACGACCTACCCCTCGGGAGACCTCGTTAGAATATTCGTAGAGCCGGACCGCCCCGACGCCTTTGCGCTGCGTCTTCGCATTCCGCACTGGTGCGACGGCGCATCCGTCCTGGTCAACGACGTCCCCGTCCGCGGAAGTCCCGCTTGCGGCGAGTTCTTCGCCGTGCACCGCACATGGCGCAAGGGCGATGTCGTGGAGCTGTCGCTCCCGATGGAGGTGTGCGCCGTGGCGGGGCGCCGCCGCCAGAGCGGTCGTTTCGCCGTGATGCGCGGACCGCTCGTGTATGCCTTCGCGCCGTCCCGCGCCGCCGCCGACCAATCCCTGTCGCCGGAGCGCAGAAAAGTGTTCAATTCCTCTCCGAACGAACTGCCGTCCATCCTGGTTGCCGATCCTTCCGTCGTCAACCTCGACGACAAGCGCGACGACACCGTGCGCCCCGGCGGAACATGCTGCATTCTCCCCGTCGCGACCGATGGTTTCTCCATCGGCGTGCGAGTGGTAAATCCCGCAGGCGAGCACGTAGACGGTCCGTTCACCGTGCGCGTCCGCCTGCAGGAGTTTGCCGATCCTGACGCCACGGTCACGTACTTTCGGGCTCCCGACCCCCAGCTCCTGAACGACGACGAGCTCTTTCCGTCGGCCTCGCGTCCGTGAATCTCGTCCAGGGTCATGGCCGGGGGGGCACTGCGTTTATCTTCAAGTTGTCATTCTACATTACCGCCGAATTCTGTTGATGGTGTCTAGGCTCGGGCGAATAATTAATGAAGGTTGCCCCCTTGACGTGGGGCGGGGAAACTGATAAACTACTCATTTGTCGCCACGGAGAGGTGGCAGAGCCTGGTTGAATGCACATGACTCGAAATCATGCATACCGCGAGGTATCGGGGGTTCGAATCCCTCCCTCTCCGCCAGTTGCGCTTAAGCGGGCGTAATTCAATGGCAGAATAGGAGCTTCCCAAGCTTCTTACGTGGGTTCGATTCCCATCGCCCGCTCCATTTTCCTTGGAGGTTCCCCATTTTTTCGTGCATGAAAACCGCCGAAGGCCTGTAAACAAAGGGCGAAGTGGCGATCTTCGTTTGGCGGGAAGTGAAAATTCGGCTTCTGCTGCGAGGTGCCAGGCGCTGGTTG